>Ga0153956_1000192_pt1 | contig 79740 bp, 63 predicted proteins | sample TSFL040MetaG_FD_104704 | JGI IMG/M metagenome (GOLD analysis project Ga0153956, IMG submission 104704) | Attine ant fungus gardens microbial communities from Florida, USA - TSFL040 MetaG | ecosystem: Host-associated > Fungi > Mycelium > Unclassified | place: USA: Florida, Wekiwa Springs... | reverse complement strand
GTTTCCTTCGGACGAAGAACAACTCGAAGAAGCCACTTTAAAAAAGAAAAAATTAGCGCTTAAAGACGAGATCTTTGAGATCATGCACGGCGCCGAGACAGCACATTGATCATCTGAGCAGATAAATTTTTTTTGATCACCTGACAGACGGCCCCCTATAAATGGGGTGCCGTTCTATTTTTTACATGCAGTTAAAGAAAATGCAGAGATCTCAGTACCGCTTAATACGACGATCGGATCCTCGACAAGCACACCGCCGCGTGCGGCGACAGCTCCTGAAGTAAGTGCGAATTGCGATACGGTGTGACCGTCGTCTGAGTCCGCGACCGTCGCGTTAGAACTGTCTATCGCAAAGATCGCAAGGCGCTCGTCATTGATCTTTATCACCTGAATGATGCGGCCCGACATTCGTTTTTTCCACACGACGTGCCCCGAATCTGATGATATGAAATAGAGAAAATTGTCGAATGACGTAACTAAAAGCCTATTTCCGCGACGCTCGATGCGCGAGACCCGTGCCCCGACACGAAACTTCCATATCGTCTTGCCGGTCAGGATCTCGCTTTCAAATATTTCGCCGCGATCGTCGCCGTAAACGATCATTCCGGCCCCATTTGCCGATATTGCTGTTGCGGGCGATCTGGTGGTTATGGTAAATTTTGCCTCGCCTATCGGGGGTGCGATACCGACGATCTTATTATCTTTAGACGGCAGATAAACGATATTATCATCGACGACCGGACTCGACGACAACCCGGATGCGATAGAAAATTTCCATTTCAGTCCAAGATCGCCGGCAAGAAACCCTACGATCTCGCCCGAATCTGCGGCCGCAACGATCATCTCACCGATGCCGCCGATCCAGATATTGCCTTTGCCCTCGATCTCGACCGAAGCACCGGGAATGCCCGTCTCTCTGCTCAGCGACCTCAGTACCGAAGCTCCGTCAACGCCGTCCTTTCCGATACTGCGCGTAACCACAAATATACGATCTTTTGCGATCACGAGATCCGAAACAGGTTCGCCGCCAAGATCTGTCTTCCAGATCTCTTTGCCTGTATTTTTATCTAGTGCAATAACGCGGCCGCCGTCTCCCGCAGCCAAAAATGACGTTTGATCAGCCTCGATCCGCAGAAAGTTAACGGTATCATCACCGAATGTCCAGCATCTTGCAAATTCCTCGGAAACCTTTTTTTCAGGAGTTGGTGTCGCAGACGGTGCGGGCACAGGCGACTGCGAGGCCGCAAGGGATGCGGCGGCAAAAATTATAATAAAAAGGGAAGTTTGAAAGAGCTTCATTTAGCCGTCGGCACAGGCGGTTCTGACATTTAAGATACGATTTTAGCACACAGCGTGTGTCGTGTTATATTGATGCCTAAGCTTAAGGTAAAGTTTGACCAAAGCTAACGTTTGCTTGAGGTTATCTCACCCGAAATATGTAATTTACGGTGAATGATGCTTTTGATCCGAACGTCCCAAGATCCCGATCGTGCGTGATCCGCTGATACGGTCTTACAACAAACATAAACTTACACAGAAGAGGAAACCACACATGTCATTCAACAAGATCACTATCATCGGCAACCTGGGCAAAGATCCTGAGCTTCGTTATACACCGCAAGGTGTCGCCGTCTGCAGTTTTAATATGGCGACCAACGAAAAACGCCGCGATAAATCAGGCGAACTCCAGGACATCACGACCTGGTTCAAGATCACGCTCTGGCGTCAGCAGGCTGAGAACGCCGCAAAGTATCTCTCAAAAGGCTCGCCCGTCTATATCGAGGGACGCCTCAAGATCGAAGAATGGACCGATCGCGATAATAACAATCGCTATACGCTCGACGTGCAGGCGACCGATATGCAATTTATCAGTTCACGCGGCAGCGGCGATTACAACGGCCCAAGCAGCAGCGAGGACGACTATCAACCCCAATACACCGGCGCCCCCAAAGTCGCCTCGGCTCCGCCGCCGGCCGCCGTCAATAATGCCCCAAATGACGATGACATACCGTTTTAAAGGATAATGAGATAAATAAAACCGCCACGAATATACTAATAAGAACCGTGATCTGTTAGTACATTCGTGGCAAGAAAGGTTCAGCTTTGACCGTGTTGCAGGCCGCCCGCTTACGCAGGCGGTTCTGACAATTTATATCCACTCGCCCATTTTGCGGAATTTGTTATAGCGTTCGGTGACGAGGGTTGAGGGCGATTTTTTTGAGAGTTCGTCGAGAGCGGCGATGATGCGGATCTTAAGGCCGTCGGCGATGCTAGTAAAGGCAGCCGAACGATCGCCGTTGGCGTCGATCTCGACGGTCCATTCCTCAGGTTCGGGAATGATCTCGTCGATGATGTTAAATTTTTTGAGATTATCGGCAGTGAGCTTTAAGCCTTCGGCCGCATCGGGAGCACGGCCTGCGTCTTTCCATAAAATGGCAGCACAGCCCTCGGGCGTGATAACGGAATAAACAGCGTTCTCCATCATCAGGACACGGTCGCCTATACCGATCGCCAATGCTCCGCCGGAACCGCCCTCGCCTAATACGACGACAACGACCGGAACCTTTAACGACGCCATTTCGCGAAGGTTGAATGCGATCGCCTCTGCCTGACCGCGTTCCTCGGCGTCGATGCCGGGATATGCTCCGGGCGTATCGATGATAGTCACGATCGGGCGGCCAAATTTTTCAGCCATACGCATTGCACGAAGTGCCTTACGATAGCCTTCGGGTTTGGACATGGCAAAGTTACGGTGACGGCGTTCGTTGATGTCACGGCCTTTTTGCTGGCCGATAACACAGACCTCGCGGCCGCCAAGTTTTGCAAATCCGGTAACCATCGCCGGATCGTCAGCAAACCGCCGATCACCGTGGATCTCGACAAAATTGTCAAAGATCGTTTCAAATAGATCCATCGAATACGGCCGCTCAGGATGCCGTGCCGTCTGAACTCGCTCGAACGCAGTTGTCATATCTAAATAATATCAAAGGAAGTATTGAGAGTCAGCAGTCGGAAGTCCGAAGTAAACGGCAAAAGCTCAATATTCAAAAATAACCTCATTTAATTCCAACTGACCGAGCAGCCCGTTGCCTCGATGCGGGAGATCAAGGCTGATGAAAGAGCTACGTGTGAGGCAAAGGCTTTTAGACGCACCTCAATGCCATCGACGGGAAGCGTGAAATAGACCTCGCATCGGCCGGGATTGTTTGAAAGTAAAACGAAAAGATCCTCATAGAACTGCTCGTCACCGCGGCCACGCGGAATGCCGATCGAGACGGACGCCGCATTTGTCGTGACGACATCGTTGAGATCCGAGATCGCAGTGATGATAATGGTCAGCTCTTGGCCTTCGGCGGCCTCGACCTTGCCTTCGATCACAACGAGTTTATCGTCGGCGATGAGCGGCTGATATTTAGTGAACGACTCTGACCAAGCGAGGCATTTTGCACCGCCGGAACGATCTTCGACGCGAAACGAAGCAAATCGATTGCCTTTTTTGCTGTACCGAACCTGAGCCGCGGTGACCACGCCCGCCATTTTGACCATGCTGCCGGGACTTGCGTTGGACGCGGAAGCGATCGGCGGAATTTTGGTATTTGCCAGTTTGTCAGCAACGGCATCGAGGGGATGTGCAGAGAGATAAAATCCGATCGCGGCTTTTTCGTTCTTTGCCATCTCGTCGAGCGTCCAGGGCGGGGCATCGACGAGATGTTCCTCGACCGCGGCATCTGAGCCGCCAAAAAGATCATTCTGCCCCTTAGATCGGTCGCTCGCCGCCCGTGCACCTGCCTGAAGCGCTCCGTTTACCGAAGCAAAAAGCTTAGCTCGCCACTGCGCCGCGTTCCCGCCGTCAGGCATGATCGAATCGAATGCTCCGGCGGCGATCAGGCTCTCAAGGCCGCGTCGATTGACAGATCCCGCACCGAGACGCGACACGAGATCCGTCAGGGAAGTGAACGGCCCATCTTCCCTCGCGGTAATGATCGCCCGAACACTGTTCTCGCCCATTCCTTTGATAGCGCTGAGGCCAAAGCGCACCTCGTGTTCGAGCGGCGTAAATCCAAGGCCGCTCTCATTGATGTCCGGCGGCAAAAGCTCGAGGCCCATCTGACGCAGTTCGCTGGAATATTTATAGACCTTTGCCGCATCCTGGGCTTCGTGAGAGAGGACCGCGGCGTAAAAATACGACGGATAATGAGCCTTGAGATACGCAGTACGAAACGCGAGCACCGCGTACGCTATACTATGGCTGCGATTGAACCCGTAATCGGCAAATTTTGCCATTAGTTCAAAGATCTCAGCCGCCGTGCGCTTGTTAATGTTATTTGAGACCGCTCCGCTGACAAATGTGTCACGGTGTTTGTCCATTTCCTCGATCTTTTTCTTACCCATCGCACGCCGCATCAGGTCGGCGTCGCCGAGACTGTAACCGGCCAGACGCTGTGCGATCTGCATGATCTGTTCCTGATAGACGAGCACGCCGAATGTCGGAGCGAGAAACTCCTCGACTTCGGGCACGAGATACTCGACCTCTTTGACGCCACGCCGTCGATCGACGAAATCATCGATCATACCGCCGTCGATCGGGCCGGGACGATAAAGAGCATTGAGCGCCGAGAGATCCTCGAGATTTTCGGGTTTCATGCGGCGACAGATATCCTGCATTCCCGATGATTCGAATTGGAAGACCGCGTCGGTGCGTCCCTCTGCAAAGAGTTTCATCGTATCAGGGTCATCCGTCGGCATCTTGTTCCAATCGATCGTTATGCCGGTGCGTGCTTTTAGCTCAAAAAGGCAATCGGCAATGATCGTGAGTGTCGTCAGGCCCAAAAAGTCCATTTTGCGCCTACCGACCTTTTCCAGGTCGCCCATCGGATATTGGCTCGTTAATTCCTCTTTGGGCGATCTTGCGACAGGCACTAGTTCGTGAAGCGGTTTTGGACTGATAACAACGCCCGCCGCGTGAACAGATGTATGACGCGAACAACCTTCGACCTTTAATGCAAGTTCGACGAGTTCCTTTATTTTCGGCTCCGCCTTCATCATGGCGGGAATTTCGGCGACCTCTTCCATCGCCTGTGCGATGCTGATGTTGCGGCCTCTGCGCGGCGGCGGCAAGAGTTTCGCGACGCGTTCGACATCGCCGAATGACATTCCGAGCACACGCCCCACATCCTTGATCGACGCTCGCGAAGCCATCGTTCCAAATGTCACGATCTGACAGACCGAGTCTCGGCCGTACAGTTCGGTTACGTGATCGATGACCGCACCGCGACCGCGAATGCAAAAATCTATGTCGATATCAGGCATCGAGATACGCTCAGGATTGAGAAATCGCTCGAAAAGAAGGTCGTGCTGCAGCGGATCGACATCAGTGATACGCATACAATAAGCGGCTAGCGAACCTGCGGCGGAACCTCGGCCCGGCCCGACGGGAATGTTCTGTTCGCGTGCATGACGTATAAAATCCCAGACGATGAGAAAATAGCCCGGAAAGCCCATTCGCTTGATGGTGTCGATCTCGATCTGAAGCCTTTCGCGATACTCGTCAAATGAGTGTTTAAGCGTACCCGCATCGAGCATCGGCTGCCATTGTTCGGCTTTACGTTCCTCAAACCCCTCATTTAGCACATGGACAAAATATTCGTCCTCATTCATCGTGCCGAAAGCCTCTGGAATTGGAAATGTCGGCAATTGCCGCACGTCGTCACCTTGAGGGATGTCGAGGTCACACATTTCTGCGATCTTGAGCGTGTTCGTGAGCGAATCAGGGTGTTCTGAGCCAAAAATGTCCCACATCTCATCAGCCGAACGCAGATAACGAATGCCTCGCTGTGCATCGGCATCGGTCCACGGCGGCAATGTGCGGCCTTCTTCGATAGCCATTAAGGCCTCGCGGGCACGAGCATCATCTTTGTTAAGATAATAGACGTTATTTGTTGCAGCTAAAGGTAGTTGTGCCTTTTTTGCAAGATCGGCGACCGCTCGGTTGATCTTGTTTTCGCCGGGGCGCTCAAATATCTCGAGATAAAAACGTTCGGGGCCAAAAATGTCGCTCAATTGGCCCGCTGTCTCGAGAGCCTTTGTCTCATTGCCTGCATCGAGATAATGACAGACAGCTCCGTCATCACCCGCCGACAGTGCGACCAGGCCGTCAGAATGTTGAGAAAGTAGTTCCAGATCGATACGCGGACGGTGATGAAGCCCCTCGGTAAACGCTTTTGAAGCGAGAAACGTGAGATTCATATAACCCGTGATGTCGGTTGCGAGCAGTACAAGGTTATAAAATGACCTTTCGCCCGCATTCAGCGAGATCGTGCGGTCAAAACGGCTCTCCGGAGCGACAAATGCCTCATAACCGATGATCGGCTTAATGCCCTTGCCCTTGAGAATGTTGTGGCACGAGACGGCACCGTACATATTGCCGAGGTCGGTCATTGCGCACGCCGTCATTCCTAATTCGGAAAGTTTTGCGGCTAAAGGCTTTAGTTGGACAGTGCTTTGCAAAAGGCTATAATCTGTATGCAAATGCAGGTGGACGAACTCGTGTCCGCCGGTGTTTTTGGGCTGTGATCCGTCACTCATCTATGAAGAAAGTTTATCTCGAAACGTACGGCTGTCAAATGAACGTCTCCGACACTGAGCGCGTCTCGACTACGCTTGCCCGTGATGGTTTTGAGATCACCAATGACGAAAGCTCGGCAGACGTGATCCTGCTTAACACCTGTTCGGTTCGCGAAAAGGCTGAATCTAAGCTCTACAGCCGCGTCGGCAGGATCAGAAAAGCGGCTCGAGGCAAACAGGTCATCGGCGTAATGGGCTGCGTAGCTCAACTCGACGGTGAAAATCTGTTCAAAAACATCGAGGGCGTTGATATCGTGCTTGGTACGCGTGCTGTCGGCCGCGTGTCAGAGGCCGTCGAGAGAGCTTTGGACGGCGAGGAATTTGTCCTTGATGTGGGCGAACGCGACAATGATTATGACTGGACGGTCAGCGATACGCATAGACATTCGCCGTATGTCGCTTTTTTGCCGATAATCGAGGGCTGCAACAAATTTTGTACATATTGTATAGTACCTTTTTCGCGCGGCCGAGAACGAAGTCTGCCCGCATCGCAGATCATACGTCAGGTCATCGAACTAAAAAGTAAAGGCGTAAGGGAAGTTCACCTAATTGGCCAAAATGTAAACAGTTACAGGCCATTATCTGAGGATGGACTTGAAGGTTTTGCAGGGAAGTCGCCCTTTTCAAGACTGTTGCGCGCCGTCGCGGCGACTGGCATCGAACGAATAAAGTTCACGACCTCATTTCCCCGCGATTTTAACGAAGATATCGTCGAAGCGATCGAGACGCATCCAAATCTATGCAATTGGGTACATTTGCCCGTGCAATCCGGTAGCACTCGAGTTTTAGGAATGATGAAACGCGGCCATACGATCGAGAGATACATTAAACAGATCGACCGCCTACGCTCCTCGAGTCGTGACATTGCACTGACGACCGACATTATTGTCGGATTTCCGGGCGAGACCGAGGAAGATTTTCAGCATACCGTAAAGCTCGTCCAATATTGCGGATTCGACAGCGTTTATATGTTCAAATATTCGCCTAGGCCAAATACGCCTGCGTACGAAATGGAAGATGATGTCTCTGAGGCAGAAAAAACATTAAGGTTCCTCGAACTTGAAAAAACTCAAAAACTTGTGCAGCAAAAACGTTTAGAGCGATATTCTAATGCAATACTTGAAGTTTTAGCCGAGGGCCGCTCGACGCGCACCGAAAATGGGCTTACAGGACACTCGACGTGTCATAAGGTCGTAAATTTCATTGGTGACGATGATCTGCTCGGCAAAGTATCTAAGATCAGGATCACAGAGGTAAAAGCAAATTCGATGTTTGGTGAGGTCGTATCGTAATGAACAGCGATTCAAATCTGGTTGAAGTAAAGATCGGGGCCTTGATCATGGACCCGAACACCAATACGCCGATCGTGGTGCTTAAGGGATTAGACTCTGAGACCGTCCTGCCGATATGGGTCGGAGCCTTTGAGGCTAACGCTATCGCACTTGAGATCGAAAAGATCGTGCCGCAGAGGCCGATGACGCATGATCTGATGAAGAACATCATTATCGAGTGCGGCCTTCATGCGACGAGTGTCGTCGTGACAGACCTTGCGGAAAACACGTTCTACGCCAGGATCGAACTCGTCGATAAGAAAGGTGAAAAGGTTTTTCTCGACTCGCGTCCGTCTGACGCTTTAGCGATCGCTCTCAGGCTCGATTGTCCGATCTTTGTAGAACAAAAGGTTATCGACCTCTCAGCGGCTTCGACAGATATGTCAGACGCGAGTCCGAGTGACTCAACACCGCCGGCCGAAGATTGGCCTGAATTGATCGGGTAAAACATATTAATAAATACATAATCTCTATTATCAGACGCAAGATGTGTTCATTTATAGATGAGTGCAACTCGATAGTCATTGAGGATCGAGTGCCCCGCTGACCTATACAGAGCCTATTCACTTAGCAAGATGCATATTAGCAAATGCTCTGAGGCACACTCGCTATCGCTCGTGTTTCTGCCTTTGGTCTCGGCCCGCTTACGCAGATGATCCTCACAAACCTCTTTTATTGCCAGCCACCGCCGAGGGCTTTGTAGAGTTGGACAAGAGTGACGAGTTCGTCACGTTTTGTTTGCGACAGGCTGAGTTGGGCATCAAATAGATCGCGATCGGCGTCAAGGGCGTTCAAGAGCGTGTCCACTCCGCCATCATATCGTAGATGTGCGAGACGCGAACGGTCCCGCAGCGTAGTAACAAGCAATTCTTTTTGCGTATGGATCTCTTTGACCTTTTGATACGCGATCAGAGCATCTGATACCTCGCGAAAGGCATTTTCGATCGAACGCTGATATTGGATGAGAGCAAGCTCCTGCTGAGATCGTGCGAGTTTAACATTATTTTTTAAACGACCGGCGGTAAAGATCGGTTGAGCGAGTTGCGGTATAAAGCTCCATGCCGAACTAGGCCCAGTGAAAAGTTTTGACAAACTGCTGCTCTGAGATCCGAGTGCTCCTGTCAGGCTGATCTGCGGAAAATAAGCAGCTTTTGCCGCATAGATGAGTGCATGTTGGGCCTCGAGTTGATATTCGGCCGAGCGGATGTCTGGCCTGCGTTCAAGCAGGCTGGACGGCAGTCCGGTCGGTATCGAGGGCAACTCCTGCTGATCGGTCAAGGACATTCCGCGAGCGATCGGTCCGGGGTTATCGCCGACAAGCACACTGATCGCATTCTCAGTCTGTTGTATCGAACGCTCGAGAGCCGGTACGGTCTGAGATGCCTGATAGACGAGTTCTTCGGCCTGTCTGACATCGAGCATCGTGGCGAGTCCGCCCTCTTCGCGAGCCTTTATAATGTCAAGTGAATTTTGCCGTGCGACTAGAGTGCTCTTTGCAATGTCGAGTTCCCTGTCGAGTTCGAGCAGGTCAAAGTAACTGGTCGCAACATCGCCGACGACGATGGACATCACTGCTTTACGGTCCTCTTCTGATGCGTTAACCTCAGCCTTTGCAGCTCTGGTCTGCTGACGGAGACGTCCCCAAATATCGAGTTCAAAGGTCAACAGATTCAACATTACTGAACCAAAAGTATGCCTGCCTCCGGACGAACCTGCGGTTGACGACGTGCGTCCGGTGCTGAGTTCGGCTCCGCCGCCGACCTGAGGAAACTGGTTTGAACGTGTAATGCCGAGATCAGCACGCTCGACATCAATGCGGGCGATCGCGGTACGAAGGTCATAATTTGCGACGAGAGCTTTTTTAACGAGAGCTTGCAGCTGATCATCTTTAAAGACCTCGAACCACTTGAGGTCACCGATCGAGCTGTCGGCGTTAGACGCGGTCGGATCGGACGCACGAAATATGTCAGGCGTCGCGATCTCAGGACGCTCGTATCTTTTCTTGTCCTTTTTGTCCTTTTTCTGGCCGAACGTCATTGCCGCCAGTGTAATGACGAGCGTTATAAATAATAATGATCTGACTGCCTTTTTCATTTCAATTTCGTGATCTCGGGCTATTCGTTCACGCCTGTTTCAGCCAGCGACTCGGCGATCTCAGGTTCATGATGAACCTTTCCAAACCGCTTCATCAGCGTTTCGACCAGATAAAATGTAACCGGAATTAAAAAGATCGCAATTCCCGTCGCGGCTATCATACCGACGATTACCACCGTACCGAGGATGCGTCTCGAGTTGCCTCCGGCACCCGATGCGATCCACAAGGGAGCCGAACCGAGAATAAACGCGAATGACGTCATCAGGATCGGCCGAAGTCTTAATTTGGCACCTTCGAGAGCGGCATCTACGACCGACTTTCCTTTTGCGAGTTCGATCTTGGCAAATTCGACGATAAGAATGGCGTTCTTTGCCGCAAGGCCGATCAGTACGATGAGGCCGATCTGTGCGTAAACATCGAGGTCGTAATCTCTCAGGAACAGGCCGAGAAATGCTCCAAATATCGCGACCGGCACCGTCAGCAGCACCGAGAACGGCAGCGACCAACTCTCATAAAGTGCCGCGAGGATCAGAAAGACAAAAACAAGCGACAGCCCGAATGTCGCGGCCGCCGAACCGCCTGCCTTTTTTTCCTGATAAGAAAGGTCAGCAAAATCATAGCTCATCTCGGGCGGCAGCGTTTGTTTGGCAACATCCTCAAGAGCGTCAAGTGCCTGGCCGGAACTATAGCCCGGCGCAGCGGCCCCGATCACCTGTGCGGATCTGTATGCGTTAAATCGATTGGTATAGTCAGGACCGTATATTCGTCGTGTTGAGACAAGCGTCGAGAGCGGCACCATATTGCCGTCGTTATTTCGGACAAAGTATTTATCGATGTCCTTTTCGCTCATACGCTCTTCGCCCTCGGACTGAAGGAATACACGCCATTGACGCCCGAACCTGTTAAATTGATTGATAAAAAGTCCGCCGAGATATGCTTGCAGCGTCTGGTAAACATCGCCGATCGCAACGCCCTGCTTTAACACCTTGTCACGGTCAACATCGGCAAAAAGCTGGGGCACTCCGGCAGTGAACTGCGATGCGACGCCCGCAAGTTCAGGCCGCTGACGTGCGGCTGCGACGAACTTTTGCACGTTCTGATCGAGAACATCCGGGGATGCACCGCTGCGATCCTGCAGCCAGAATGAGAACCCGCCCGCACTGCCAAGTCCCGGTATCGCGGGCGGCGAAAATGCAAAGGCGTTAGCCTCAGGTATCTGCGTGGAAAGAGCTTTGTTGATATTGGCGAGTATGCCCTTTGAGTCAATACTGCGCTCGTCCCACGGTTTAAGTGCGACAAAGAAAAAACCATTATTCGTCGCCGAAACACGCGTGAGCAGGCTAAATCCGCCGATCATGTTGTAATACTGTACGCCATCGGTTTGGCCGAGAACTGCCTCGACCTTTTTACAGACGGCGTTAGTGCGTTCGAGCGAGGATGCGGGCGGCAGCTGAATATTGACCAGAAGATAGCCGTAATCTTCTTCGGGAACAAAGCTCGTCGGCAGTTTTCGCCCGATAAGAAGGTCGGCAACACCGAATGCAGCGATGATCAAAATACTAACGATAGCTTTTCTAATAAGGCCGTGGCTGATAGAGACGTAACCGCGAGTTGCCCTGTCGAACCACTTATTAAACCAATCAAAGAATTTGCCGAGCGGGCCTTTTGTCTTTTTACGAGGACGCAGCAGCAATGCCGCAAGCGCGGGCGAGAGCGTCAGTGCGTTAAATGCAGAGATGAGCACCGAGATCGCGATAGTAACCGCAAATTGTTTATTCAAACGGCCTTGAATACCGCTCATAAAGGCAACCGGCACGAATACAGACGTCAAAATAAGAGCGATACTGATGACCGGCCCGGCAACTTCCCTCATTGCCTGGAGCGTTGCTCCGCGGGGCGTCATTCCTTGTTCGATATGATGCTCGACAGCCTCGACCACAACGATCGCGTCGTCAACTACCAATCCGATCGCGAGTACAAGCGCAAAGAGCGCCAATGTGTTGATCGAAAAACCGAGCAGCGGAAAAAGAGCAAATGTACCGATCAGCGAGACCGGCACGGCGATCATGGGGATCAGCGTCGCCCGCCAATTCTGAAGAAAAAGGAAAACGACGAGAATGACGAGCACGATCGCGATAACGAGGGTTTCGACGATCTCAGAAATTCCCTGCGTAACAGATCGCGTCGTATCGAGCGAAACAGCGTAATCGAGATCGTCGGGAAACCTCGTTTTGAGGTCTTCCATTGTCTTTTTGACGCCGTCGGCGACGGTCAGAGCGTTAGATCCCGGAGCCTGAAAAACGGCGATAATTCCCGACGGCTGACCGTTAAATCGAGATATCTGCTGATAGTTCTGCGCACCGAGTTCGATGCGGGCGACATCCTTTAGTCTTACGACCGAACCGTCAGGGTTTGAGCGTACGATGATATCCCCAAACTGCTCGGGCGTCTGCAGGCGGCCTTGCGCACGCAGGACATAGGTCATCTCCTTGCCTGTCGGGCCGGGTTCGCCGCCGACCTGTCCGGCCGGATTTACTGCGCTCTGAGCTTTGACCGCATTAGTAAGGTCAGGCACCGTTAAACCTAGCTTCGCTAATACATCAGGCTTGACCCAGACGCGCATCGCGTAATCGCTAGCCCCAAAAAGCCGCACTTCACCGACGCCCGGCACACGATAGATCGCGTCATTTATATTGATGTTCGAGTAATTGGCGAGAAAGAGCGAATCGTGCGTATTCTTTGGCGAAAAGATCGAAATGATCAGCATCGGCAATCCCGTCGATTTACGCTGTGTCAGGCCGAACTGACTGACATCCGTCGGCAAACTCGGCAGAGCCTGAGATACGCGGTTAGAGACATTGACCTGATCGAGATTGGCGTCTGAGTCAACGTCAAAGGTCACAGTCAACGACATCGTGCCGTCATTCGCATTGGTCGATTGCATGTAAAGCATGTTATCGACACCGCTCATTTGCTGTTCGAGCGGAGTAGCGACCGACTGTTCGATAGTGACGGCGTCGGCACCTGTATAGGTTGTGCCGACGATGATCTGCGGCGGAACTATCTGCGGAAACTGTGCGATCGGCAAGCCCGACATAGCGACAAGCCCGCCGATGACGGTGACAATGGCGATAACCATTGCCACGATCGGGCGATCGATAAAGAATCTGATCATGTAAACTGCCTGCTGCTCATTTAAGAGACTAAAAAATCATTTCGCCGCACGGGTGCAAAATTCAAAGAAAAGAGCTTCCGCGTGGTGCTAAATAACTAACCGCGTACTACTTCCCTTCAGAATTTGCCGGCGCGAATTGTACCGGGTTTACCTGCACTCCGGGTTTGATCTTTTGCAGGCCCTCGACGACGATATTCTCACCGGGTTTGAGGCCGTCCTCGATAACCCAGTTCGAATCTATCCTATCGCCGACCTTTACGGCTCGCATTTCGATCTTATTCTCGGCTCCGACGACTGCGACCTGATAATTTCCCTGCAATTCGGTTACAGCACGCTGCGGAATTACGATGGCATTCTCTTTACGATCAGTGATCGCTCGCACACGGCCGTATTGGCCGGGACGAAGAATGTTATCCGGATTCGGAAAAACACCGGCCAGTTTGAGCGAACCTGTCTTGGGATCGACCTGACGATCCGCCAGATAAAAACTGCCCTTGTGCGGATACTCTGTGCCGTCCGACAACATAAGCTGCAGCTCGATATTGGCGTTGTTTGCACCGGCACGGCCCGATATCAAACGCCTTTTGGTGAAAGCAAGATAATCGACCTCGCTCAGCGAGAAATATACCTTGATCGGATCGACTGCGGAGATCGTCGTCAATGCGGCACTGCTCGAGTTGATAAGATCGCCGACCTGAGCCTGTGCCACACCGGCGACGCCGCTGATCGGAGCGATTATTCGCGTAAATGAAAGATTTAGCTCGGCGGTACGCACCGCTGCTTCGGCATTTTTTATAAGCCCGTGTGCAGTCGCCATCGCGGCATTGGCAGTCTTGATCTGAGCTTGAGCAGACTTGAGCTGTGCACGAGCGGTTTCGACAGTTGCCTTTGCCGCGCTGACCTGAGCCTTTGCGACATTGTTTGCCTGTACGGCATTATCGAGGTCCTGACGCGTCACCGCACGCTGCTCATATAGCGGGGTGTATTTATTAACATCAAGCTGTGCCTTGACCTGTGCCGCCTCGGCCTGTGCGACCTGAGCCTGATTTTGAAGGATCAGACTGTTTGCCTGTGCGACCTGAGCATCAGCTTGCGCGGCCTGTGCATTTGCGGCCTCTAGTTGTCCCTGATATTGGGCGACCTGGCCGCGGGCTTGATCGAGAGCCGCCTGAAATGGCCTTGGGTCAAGTTCAAACATCAGCTGGCCCTTTTCTACAAAAGAACCCTCCTTATAATCCTGTCTCAACAGATAACCGCTGACCTCGGCCTTGATATCGGCATTTATCATACCGTCGGTCGTGCCGATCCACTCTGAGTAAACCGGCACATCCTGCTGTTGTACCTGTATCACCTGAACCTCAGGCGGTGCCGCTGCGGCCTGTACCGGCTTGCTGCGGCCGATAAAAAAATAAAGCCCAACTGCAATTAAAGCTAGAAACAAAGCGATCCCGGCGATCAATTTTTTATTCGAAAAAGAGCCGTTTGAGACCAAAGGATCTGATGCATCTTCTTCTTGATATTCAGTCGAACCTAAGTCCTCGTGAATTATTTCATCTTCCATATAAATGCGAAAAAAATGCCCGCGATCAGGCATTTATATCAATATGACAATATGTAGGACGGTGTCCTACAACCGAAAAGAATAATAAACAAGATGTCATATTGCAACCGAAACGATTACAAATTATGTATTCTCATAAATTATTTTTACTTAATTATATTTGGCCGATGTAAAAGTTTGATCGGGACAAGCAATGATAGCCTACTTTCCGAGCGAAAATCCGCCGTCGATCTCAAATGCGGTGCCGGTAATAAAGGCGGCTTCGTCACTGGCGAGATAAACTATCGCAGCGGCTATCTCCTCAGGAGTGGCCATGCGGCCAAGTGCTTGTGTAGCGGCCATTTGTTCGTATGCGGCCTTTGGATCGGAATACTCGGCGATCCTTTTTTTGACGAAAGGCGTTTCGACCCGGCCCGGACAGACGGCATTGGCACGTATTCCCGCTTTTGCATGATCAAGAGCAAGAGCTTTGGTAAAACCAACGACCGCAAATTTTGTGGTACAGTAAGCTAGGCGTTCGCTGATTGCCGCAATGCCGCCGACAGACGCAAGATTAATAACTACCCCGCTGCCCTTCTCAAGCATTGACGGCAAAAAGGCCTTGGTCAGAACAAAAACACCGCGAACATTAACATTATATAATCGATCGAGATCAGCGGCATCGGTCTCTAGCATGGTGCCGACGTGACCGATCCCTGCATTGTTGACCAAAATATCGAGCTTTCCTTTGTCAGCGAGTATCTTTTGAGCGACGGCATTACAGTTGTCGTCATCAGCAACATTTAGATAAATGAACTCGGCCGCGCCGCCATTTTCAATGATATGGGCGACAACGCGGGCTCCGTTATCTCGATCGAGATCGGCAACATACACAAAGGCCCCGACAGACGAAGCAGCGATCGCCGCCGCCTCGCCGATGCCTGATGCGGCACCGGTGATGAGCATCGCTTTCCCTTTCAGATCAAACATTTACATCTCCTGAAATGACGGGATTCGTGAGTATTCCCAAGCCATCGATCTCGACCTCACAGATATCGCCGTCCTTGAGAAATATCGGCGGTTTGCGTGCAAAACCGACTCCCGGCGGCGTGCCTGTCGCGATAACATCGCCGGGTTCGAGCGTATTATGTTTGGAAAGAAACTCAATGAGTGCGGGAATGCCAAAGATGAGTTCCTTTGTACTTGAGTCCTGTAAAGTTTCGCCATTGAGCCTAAATCTGATCCTCAAATTTTCTGGGTCGGCGATCTCATCGTTCGTTGCGATGAATTCGCCCATCGGAGCGAATGATTCGCATGACTTCCCTCGCTGCCATTGGCCGTCGGCAAATTGGAGGTCGCGGGCCGAAACGTCATTCAAATTACAGTAACCGAGCACATAGTTATATGCGTCAGTTGCCGAAACATTTCGGGCACGACGACCGATGACCACCGCTAACTCGGCTTCGTAATCGACCTGAGTGCTCATAGACGGCAAAATGATCGGTGCGCCTTTGCCAACGATGCAGGATGAGTATTTTGAAAAAACTATCGGCGATGTCGGTATAGCCATACCGCTCTCTTCGGCATGATCGCGATAATTTAGCCCTATGCAGATAACTTTTCCCGGGCGAGGAACGGGCGAGGTCAGCTCGATCGACTCGCGTGAGAGCGTTTGACCTCCGCTAAATGTAAGCATCGAACTCCAAACAGAGCCGTCCATGTCTATGCATTCGTTGATCTCAAAGGGTGTCAGATCAGGTTTGCCCGTCAGTTCTGTAAGGTCTGTAATGCTTTCGTCATCATTTAGCCGCCCGATATGATAGCGGCCCGCTGTGTTAGCCTTAAATGCAATAACTCTCATTCTTTACGCTGTATGATCTAATGTGTTGCTTTAATTAAGAACATTACTCAAGTCCCTTGATCGGCACCCACACAAATCTCGGTTTATAAAAATCAGCATAGATCGAATCACCCGGTTTGGCCCCGAACGGAAGATTGCTGTTATATGAGACCAGGAGTTTGCCGTCCTTGGTAAATTGCGGGTGAAAGTGCGGGTTATAGACACTCAAACCGCTCTGCAGTCTTTGAGTACCTGTCATTCCCTTTAATTTAGTCTGTCCTGCGGTCGGCGTGGTATAAAACAAATATTTGTTGTCAAATGGCCCTTGAGGATCGCATGCAGAATAGAGATAAAGATCCTTCCAATCTGCATAGCCCGCAGCTGTGTTAAAGGAAACCATAACAAATATGGGCTTGCCGCCAATATTTAGCCTGCGAATTGTTAGTTCGTCGCTTATGCCGTCAGCGTCGGGAATGATCGAGCGGCGCTTTGTGAGATCTTTTTTCCATGCGGTGCCGTTCCAGGCCTGCCAATTATTCGCATTGACAACATCGCTTAGCCCGCCCGAGGCATCGACCTTTGCGACGTATAGCTTTTTATAGCGATTGACAACATCAAATGCGGATCCGCGAACATTTTTAAGCTCGCCCTCATTTTTCATTCCCCAAATATAAAGCTCTTTCTTACCGCCGCTCGTGTCCATCCACATTGAGATTTCCCAAACGCCCTGATCGACAGGGCCGCTGATCGGCTCGATCTTATCGATGGCAAGTGTTTCGGCATCGAGTTGAGCGATCGACTGTCCTCGATAATCGATCCAAAACGCTTTATCAAAAGGGCGTGCGACACTCCATTCGTTCAAAAATATCCAGATCTTTTTCTTGCCGTCAACATTAACAAGTATCGGGTCACCCATCCAAAAGGTATTTTTCGGGTCTTTTGTCTTAAAATACGATGTCGAATATCCGTCCTTATCAGGCGGCCCGACAATAGTTCGCAGCATCTTGCCGTCCTTTGAACGGACTACGATGCTGTTGAAAACGTAATGAATATGCTCCGGTTTTGGTCCGCAAATCGGCGGCAGGCAGTTAGGCTCGCGCATCCGCAGACCATTATTATCTACACTTACACGTCCGTCGCCGGGCTTTGCGGGCGATTCGCCGATGAATGAATCGGAAAAAAAGAACGCTGTGTTCCCGTTAGGCAACTCAATGCTGATCGTGCTGTCTGCACCTGTCCAACCAGGGCCGTCAGCAGGTTCGAGGCCGGTACCGGGGCCATTCTGTGTAAATTCGGCGTTCCAGTCGTCAGCCGGTACGCCTTTGCCGACCGACAATGTACACTGAGCGGCGGCAGTAAGCGTTGACCCAAGCAGCGAAATGATAGAAATAAAGAGAACGAATTTTTTCATTACAGATTATTTTAACCCCTCGACGGGCACATAGATGAAACGCGGACGATAACCGTCTATATATATGGTATCGGCATCGTCAATGCGGTTGGTGTTATATGAGATCAGCAGTCGTCCGTGATCGGTGAACTGTTTATGAATATGCGGGTTATATACGACAAGAGCATTTTTGAGCGGAATGTCGCCTTTTGTGCCCCAAACGGTCTTAGCCGCGGACTCGGGCATCGAGTATATCCGGTGCTTTCCGATAAATGGCCCTTGCGGATCACAGGCGGAGTATAGTGTTATGTCCTTCCATTCATGAAAAGGTACCGTCGAGTCGAGAGCCGACATTATGAGCGTCGAGCGTCCGTTAACCGAAAATCGTCGGACGGTGAACTCGTCACTGATCGAATCACTCTGATCGACGATCGGAGCGGCCTTTGAGAGGTCTGATGTCCATTGTTTGCCGTTCCATGCCTGCCAATCAGAAGACCTCATCAGCGCCGGTACAGATGAAAATTTGCGGGTACGGGCAATGAACGGCAGCTTTTTTCCGTCTCTAGTTCCCTTACCATATACATATAGGTATCCTTTTTCTTCCATTACGGACGAACCCCAATGGATCGAGAGGTCTGAGATAGTCATTTCTCTTATACCTTCAAGAACGAATGTCTTTGGATCTATCTCAGCTATCGAGGTACCGTGAAACTCAAGTTTCGGATCGAACTTGTGCAAAAACGCCGCGATCTTGCCATTAGGCAAAATAACCGGGTCGCCCATCCAAAAATACCGCTCAGCCGCCGGCTCGGGAAAGTACGATGTCGAGAGGCCTTGATCATTCTTTTTGCCCGCAAAGGTACGCAGCGTCTTGCCGTCTTTGCTCAAGATCACTATGCTGTTTCGTGCGGTAAAATCAGCCGCCGGACTGCCACAGTATGGCGGGCCGCAATTTATCTCGACAACTCGTGCGCCATCATCACGTATATCGACAGTCCCGTCGCGTTTTGTCCGTACAGCCTCGCCGATATAAGAGTCTGAGAAAAAGAATGCCGAATCGCCATTTTTCAGCCTGAGCGAAATTGTGGAGTCGCCGCCTGTCCAGCCTGGCTGTCCCGCAGGCTCGAGTCCTTTTCCCGGCCCGTATTGAATAAAGACATCGTCCCAGGCATCTGCTTTGACCGCTTTGCCCGGTTTGATCTCACATTGAGCCGCAACAGACGATATCAGAGCCGCAGATATCAAAAGGCAGGCTGATAAATTAAAGAGCCGTATCAAAAAGGCACCTCCGGGGTTCGGTCGTCGGCAGGATCTGCCCAACGGTTGTTGGGGACGATCGGACTCCAATTCGGCCGAAGCGGATCCTGGTCATATGGATATCCGCCGAGACGTTTGTAGAGTTCGCTGTACTCGCCGAGTTTATCGCGATCGAGCGTCACGCCGAGGCCGGGGCCGTCGGGCACCTTAATATGACCGCCCTCGTATCTCATCAGGCCGCCCTCGATAATGTCGTCTGTCAGATGATGGTAATGAGCATCGGCAGCGTATGCCAGATTTGGAATGACCGCCCCGAGATGCAGCATCGATGCAAGCTGAATACCCAATTCGCCCGACGAGTGGACCGCGACGCCAAGCTGGAACGTCTCACATACACCGGCGGCCTTAACACATTGGCGAATACCGCCCCAGAATGTCGTATCCAACAGGATCACATCGCAGGCGGTGTCGAGCACATTTGCCGCAAGCTGTTCAAAATTGACAACGACCGTGTTGGTCGCAAGCGGCATACGAACTTTTTCGCGAGTGCGGCGCATACCGTGAAGCCCAAAAACGGGGTCTTCGAGATAGTCGTTGTTGATATCCTCGATCTGCTGTCCGAACCATATCGCCTGTTCGGTGGACCATGCGGCATTCGGGTCAAAACGAAAGCTGTCGCCCTCCATCGTGCCGCTGCCGATCTCTTCGGCAAGGGCTCGATAGCATTTCAGCTCATAGACGGGGTCAAAGACGCCGCCTTTCAGTTTATGCGCAAAAAACCCGTGTTTCGCCTTTAGCTCTTTGGCATGAGCGACGAGTTGCTCAGGTGTGCGGATCTCGCCGCTGCCGTCCTTTGGGTTCGGATAGCGAAAGAAAAGATACGATGCAAAAGGCACCTTATCCTGTAATTTGCCGCCAAGGATCGCATGAACCGGCACATCCCATTTTTTGCCGATGATGTCGAGACACGCAAACTCGAGAGCTGCAAGGATCTGTGTGCGATTGTTATAGAGCGAAGCCGTGGGATTTGCGATCTTGAACCGCATTTCCTCGATACGAGCCGGGTCGTGGCCGACGAGATAGCTTTTCATCGCACGAAAGATGCCCTCGGCAGATTCGCCGCCGCCGCCCATTTCGCCGAGGCCGGTGATGCCCTCATCGGTCTCGACCTCAATGATCGTTCTGACGAATCTTCCCCAATGTGCTCCCGCCGCATGGCGAAGCGGCGCCTCGAGAGGCACAGTGACAGTAGTTGCTTTGATATCTGTGATCTTCATTTTAAATTGCGAAAAAATCGATCAATCGAGGCCGTTCGCCTTGAGAAACTTAAAAACCTCATTCCAGGCCGAGACGAACTGCTCTTTTGTAAATTGTCCGTGACCGCCGCCTTTTATCGTGTACAGCTCATTTTTGACGCTGACCTTGTCAAGAGCATCTTTGAGCCGTGTCGCATTTGTATATGGGACAACATCGTCGCTGTCGCCATGGATCGAGATGATCGGCGGCAAGCCCGTACGAACATATGTCAGCGGAGAAACCTCTTTTGCGATCTCATCAGCATTTTTTTGACTGCCGACCCACATCTTGGCGTAATTTTTTGTGTTTGTTCCATGAATGACATCATTCACATCGGTAATGCCGAACCAATTGATGATCGCGGCAACCTTGATCTTTGGGTCACCGTATTTTTCATCGGCGTAACAAGCGTTGTCGAGCGGCGTACCCTCAGGCAGCATTCCGCTGATGAGCGAAAGATGGCCGCCCGCCGAGTGTCCCATCAACACGACCTTGTCAGTGTCAAAGTTATATTGTTTGGCGTTGCGAAAGACCCAACGAAGGGAGCACCGTGTATCTTCGACCGCAGCGGGCGCCAAAGAGTTCGATGCCATTCGATATTCGACATCGACAACACGCCAGCCTTTTTCGAGGAACGGAAGAAAATAAAGTATCGAATACGCCTTCGCACCAAAGACCCAACCGCCGCCGTGAAAGTAAACGAGCGTCTTTGTCGGCGTCTTGCTGTCGCTCGGGTACCAGACATCAAGTTTCAGCGGCGTATTATTAGCTGTGGTATAGACGATATCAGGCTGAACCAAATATCTCGCTCCGGCATCGTAGGCAAAGTCTGAGATATTGCTCTGCGCCTGCATAGATGCAGAGATCGTAACAACGGCCAGAATGACGGCGATGAGTTTCAGATCACGCATTAATTAAGCCTCCCGAACGCCGTTCTTGTCAGCGACGTATTTTTTGCCCTGGTAATTGATATTGTCGAGACGCGCCGACGGATCAAATGATCCGAACTGCGGCTTTGCATTGATCTCGCCGAATAATCCCGCCTCGATACCAAAGATGCGATCGACGATCGGTTCGAGATAGTTACAGCCCGACACACAAGCCCAGTCATTGATATAAGGCTGATCGGACGGAGCCTTGATGGCACCACCGTTAGATTCGGGGGCGACGACATCTTCGACAAAATGTGCCTGTGCAAATGGTCCTTGTTGGCTCGTTTTGGCGAGGCCCTTGATCCACTTAAGAGCGACCTCGGTCTCACCCGCGGCATAGAGTCCGCTTAAGGCAAGTGCGGGCCAGGAGCAATATGCTCCGGTCCATTGGTGGTCGGGCCTGATGCTGAATGTGACATCGAGATCGCGTGTCGAGAGCGCACGCATCCATGTCGGCGTCTGGAGTTCACGCTGAAAGAATTCGACCATCTCCTTTTTTTGCGTCGCGCTCATCTTGTCGCCGATATTCATTAGCGTCGTGCCGAAATCGTAACAATGATGCACCTCGTTATAACTGCCGTCAGGAAGGCGGCATTTCCAGATACCGCGTCCCGGCACGTAAAGTTCGAGTACCTTTGCGGCGAGTTTGTCTGCCTCTTTACGCAGCGAAGCTGCCTTTTGCCCGTCGCCTTTATGTTCGGCAAGATCGGCGGCAAATTTGAGATTATGCACATTTGCGGCGTTTAGACCCGCGACCTCATGGACGTAACTCGAAACCGCCTCGAGCAGATTGAGTACGCCGCCATAATCGGCAAGGCCGTGGCCGTTGGTGTCAAGATTTCGCCAATTTTCGGCGTAATTCATCAGGTGGTCATAGACCGATCTGTCCTGTATCTTTTTATCGAGCCATCCTTTGTCGCCGGTCCAGCGGAGATATTCCTTTGCCATTCGCGACATTGCGTAATCATTGACCGAGTACCACGGCCCGACTCCAGCTCCGGTCAGATACTCAGTGCCGAAATGCTTATGCATATCGACAGTCATCCAGGTTTCAAGCATTTTTTTGAGCGTCACAGGATCGAGCATCGAAAAGAGCATCGCACTCAAACTGATGTCCCAGAGGAACGTCGTTGTTTCCCAATAGCGCGGCATAAGCGTAGCGTATGTCGTACCGTAAACGGAATGTGGTGTCGTGCGGCGGAAATAAAGCGCGCTCAGAACTGCCGAATGATAGATACGTTTGACATCATCATCCTTAGTAACAAGCGTCGGCACGTGACCGGGAAAAACATCATTATTCGGCGTAAATGCCGCCTTGAACTGCTTATCCCATTCTTTACGAACAGCGTCAGACTCGGCGTCAAAGCTGTTGATCATGCGGTCGTAATATTTTTCGGCCTCTGCTTTTGTACCGCCAAGTGTGTTTACAAAAACGATCGTCTTTGACTCACGCGGAGCAAGATCGAACTGATAAATGAGCCATGACGGCAATATCGTGTCCGGTTTTGGCGAACTTCCCTGTAATGCAAATGCCTCGGTGTGGCGGGACTTACAAACGACGGCATTGCGGCCCGGGTCGATGGTTCTCTCGTTGTCGTATTCGCCGGGCGAATAAGCGGCATTCCACGGTGTGACGCTTGTGCTGACGCCGCCGTTTACCGCGAGTTTGATCTCGGTCTTTCGAGATGCCTTTGTCATGTTGCTGACGGTTAGTTTGACCGCCGCTGCCATCGAACCGAATGGCACGATGGTCGTGCTTTTTAATTCGAGTCCTTTATATATTGAGCGCCGCTCGATGCGGTCGGGCTGCCAGATGAACTCGATAGGAGTTTTGGTCGAAGAGAAATATTCGCCGTCAACATAAAGAACGCCCGTGAGCAGTTCGCCGTTAGATCCGGCCGGTGCAACATTCATCTCGCCTTGTGCATAGGGCGGAAAAGCGATGCTGCGGACAGCTGTGACGCACATTGCCGATTGGGCACATCCCCATTGATTGGTCAGTCCGGGCCATGCATAAAGATCGCCGAATTTATGCGTCATCGTGACCGATCTCAGCGAATCGCAATTAGGCACGTCGGGCAGAGTTGCGGCCGCGAATTCAGGCGGACGGACGGCTTTCGGCAATTGCGTCTCATCAGCCTCGGCAGCGTATGCCTTTTCGGCACCGGCAAGCGCCGGAACCGCTAAAGCGGCGGTCATTGTTTTTAGGAAATCTCGTCGTTTTACATTTGCCATAGTTCTATTGGATCTCTACACGAATGGTCATCGTCCGGTTAGGTTCAATGCTGACAGTGAGCGGATCGATGCTGTCAGTATTTCCGAGCACCTCAGCCTCATTTGTGCTCACTATCTGTGCTGATCGGATCTTGACCGGCATCGTCACGACCGCCTTTGCCGGTCGGCCGGCAAACTCCTGCAGGCGGATAATGAAAACTTTATTAAGCCTCGGGTTAAGCGGCGAAGCACTTACCTCGCCGCGAACAAAATCTTCGCTCAGCGGTTTAACATCGACGATCTGCACATTTGGCTGATCGATCGAGAAAAAGCTGCGGAATAATGTAACGGGCTGTGACTGAGCGTAAAAGGCCTCAAGAGGAAGATTAAGATCAGCACCAAAACGCCACGCCGCGACCGGATCAAAAACTCCCTCGGATGCGAACGCGTAATCGAAAATATAATTTCCGTCCAATCCCGGTTCGACCGAATCGAGATAAACAGGCCCTTTATCATGTGTGTCGGCGATGCTCGCATTACGCAATGCACGCGAATAGACCGTCGCCTCGGGCAAAGGAAACTTGCCCATATACATTGCCGGAAAATCTTCAGGCTCGCCCTTTGCCTTTGGTTTGAACGAAACGAAGCTCGAAAATGCCCAGTAAAATGCCTGCCGATGAGCGGCGATCGCGGTTGCCTTGCCGTCGGTCAGGCCGATGACATGCTGTGACGTTACCGAATCTTTACGCGCTCCGGGAAGATAATCGGCGGGCAGGCGATCGAACCATTTCTGTCCGCCACGCAATATATCAAGACCGTCCTTTGATATGTTGAACGGAAAAGCGAAGTAATATGAGTCACCCCAGAAATTTTCGCCGCCGACATAGCCCTCGTATCGAGGGTCAAGTTCGTTATGAATATCGACGCGGCCGATGCCGCCGTAAACGGTGATGTCGGTCACTGGAAAAATACTGCGTTCGCGACGAATTGTGATGCGGGATATGACCGCACCGCGTTCGACCTCGATCGATGGCCTGACCGGATAATTTACGACCGACGCCGCGACGCCCTCAGTGCGAAGAAGGTCGTTGAACGGTCTTTCGCCATTAGAGTTGACGAGTTCCCGGCCCGCCTTGAGATCGCGAATGCTCTCAACATTCCCATCCGGCCTGACGGCGACAGAATAAATACCGTTGTCGATCGAATTTCCGGCAGTACGTTTGAGGCTGTTTGACGCGGCACCTTTTGCGGTACGCACTTCGAATGACGAATAGCCGAGGGCCGGAACATTCTGCGCGACAAATATCGCCTTGCCCGATGCGTCGGTATCAAATCGCACATCCGACCCGGTTCGCAGATCTTTGATCTGCTCGATGCGTGTGCCCGTTGTGGGCGGTTCTAACGTAACGACGTCGGTACGATCCCACGACGAGGAATTGTAAACGACGATGCTGCGAATGTTTTCGGGCTGCTGACGAACCGCATCGAATCGCGTCGGCTGTACGGCAAATTCGACTCCTTTATCAAAAAGGCGATCAGTCTCGGCCTTTGCCTCGCTCATATCGCGGACATATTCGCGGTTTTGATCGATCAGCGGCTTAAGACTGTTAAGTTGAGGCCATCCGTTATTGCCTGCTCCGCTGTGCTCGTCATAACCGTACATCAGGTCATAAAGCCTCGAAAAATTGCCAACCGGTATCGGCACACGGCGTGTCATCGCAAGAGCGCTCCAGAGCGTTTCGGCGGCAGGAGTTTTATCATGCGCGTAACGTGCAAGAGAGCTGATCTTTGGCGAACGCGTTTTTGCCTCGGACCACAATCCTGACCACTCGCCGCGGTATGTCGGTATCCCGCCGGCATATTTCCCTTCGATATATTTAAAAAAATCGCCTGCGGTCGCGACCTTGAGCTGAACCTCAGAGTGCCTGCTGTTCCACAGATCGACAGCTTTTAGAAGATCGAGTTCGTTGGTCGGTTCGACAAAATCGTGGCCGTAATATGCAAGCACCGCGTCATAAGCGTAGCCCGCGTTGTTATAACGGTTGAGAAGCTCGGTAATGCCGGTTTCCATGATCTCGATATCGGATCTCTTACCCGCGAGATCTGGCTCGAACATATCGAACGGCCTTTTGTCCGTGTAAGGATCGAGCGAATACGGATCGAGAAAAAAATCGGTCATTCCCTCAGTGTAACCGCCGCGTTTTGAAGCGCTGATCCAGGTGAGTACGCGGCTGCCGTCGGGCGATTCCCAATAGAATGGAACCTTTCCCGGGGCGAGCGATGTCGCGTCCATCAAAAAGAGATTTGCACCGGTGACTAGATATTTAGTGCCGCTCGATGCGAGCAACGACGGGATCGTCGTCGGATGTCCCGGAACGTCATCCATTAGAGCCACATTCGAATCGATGCCGTAAGATCTATGCAGTGCGGCATAGCTGTAGCACATTCGGTTAAGTTCTTCGGCACCCATAAAGTCGGTGTGCATCGAGCCCCATGCGGTCGAGACCGCTATTTGACCTGATCTGATAAGTTTCATCAGCCGGTCGATCTTGTCTTTATCTTTTGGGAGTACGGATGTAGGTTTTTGCTGACGTTTGAGCCACTCGTCGATCTGCCAGGTGCTCTCGATCGTCCAGCGAAATCGCGGCTCCTGCTCAGCAACGCGGATGACCTCGTCGATGTGACGGGCAACGCGCTCGCGAACCTGATCGGGCGGTTCGACAAAGCCGAGATCGTAATGCGATGTCGGCATTATATAGACTGTCTTGATCGGGCTTGCAGGCAATTTGGCCTGAGCGGCCATACTCACCGGAAAAATGGCTCCAACAACAAAAATAAAAACGAAGATTAATTTTGCAGTTCTCATCATTAACTTTTTCCGGCCAAGCACGGCCGCCCACACCCTGAACAGGAACCGATCTGTCCTCTGCCTAACTAGAAATTAAATCTAGCCGACAACTGGATCTGACGCGGCCCGCCAAATCCCAACAACCCACCAAGCTGATTGCCGACAGTTGATGTACTAACGCCAAATGCTCCGCACGCACCGACCGAACCGCCGCAGGCGATACCACCTGACGGATCTGCATAGTTGGCACGATCTAACAGGTTAAAGATATCGAGACGGAGCTGGAGTGATGTCCTTTCGCTGAAGCGCGTGTTCTTGGAGAACGAAGCGTCAACCTGGCCAAAGCCGGGTCCGCGAAGGGTGTTGCGTCCTACGTTGCCGTAAACTCCTGCACCCGGATCAGAGAATGCAGCCGCATTGAACTGACAGGTCGGAATAGAGTAGTTGGTACAATAGGGATCAACGCCAGGCACTGCATTCGGACGGAAAGAAAATCCGCTAAAAATACCGCCGGTTCTAGTCACCGTGACCGGAAGGCCGCTGCGTATCTGGGTGACGGTATTCACCGACCAACCATCTGCCAGCCAACGCTTGCCGCCGCCGAACCATTTACGGAAGGCAAGTTCGTATCCCGCATCCAGCGAGAAATTGTGACGCACGTCCTGGTCTGAACTGGCACGTTCGGCCTGCATGTCGTATTCATTTTGATAATCCTTAAAAAATCCGACGACATTATCGATCGTGTGCGACCAAGTATAATTGGCGTTGAGCCTGAAACCGCGGGCATTACGCTTAAAGTTTACCTGCATAGCGTTATAGTTCGACTCGGGGTATCCGCCAACGACAAGAATATCGCCGTAAACGGATGACATCGGACGAACGCCCGAAACAGGATCTTTGCGGTTGATGTTACGCGGAGTGATAACACCGTCTGTCAGAAGGTGTGTTGCGTGGTTGCCTACATATCCGACCGTAAGAACACCGAAACCTACATCCTGCTGAAGGTTTAACGACCATTGCTGAGCCTCACCCGTTTTCAGGTTAGGATCGATAGCCATTACGTTAGGAGCACCGCATCGGAAGATGTTCGGATCAACCGGATATTGGAATGTTGCCGGCGGAGTTGCACAGAACAAAGCCTGAAACAGATCTACCGAATATGACGGATAAGTGTTGATCGCCGGTGAACCGTAGCTTGCCGGCAATTCGCGGTTATAAAAGATACCGTAACCACCGCGAATAACAGATTTTTGCGTTCCGAAAACATCGTAGGCAAATCCGACACGCGGAGCAAAATTGTTGGTGTCAGCATTGTATAATTTTGAACCGACCGGCGTGTATGACATCGTGGTCAGATCAAAATTCTGCAGCAATCCGTTCTTTTCGCGACTAACGGAACTGACCTCATAACGAAGTCCCAGATTTAACGAAAGCCTCGGATGCACTTTCCAATCGTCATTGACGAACAGAGAATAATTCTCATTTGCATAGCTGAGTTTCGGATTACCGCTGCGGGCAATGACAAAAGGTGCATTGCTTGCAAAATCTGCGGTTGAAAAGAATGTCAGCGTATCTTGGATGCCCGAATATGCGTCACGCCTATTGAGACGAATATCGCCGCCAACCTTGAGCGAATGGTTGCCGCGGATCAGTGTCAATGTATCCAGGAATTGATAAACGTTACCAGTTCTCTCCTGATCGAATTGAGCAGGGCCTGGCGATGCGATACGAAAATCGACAAATGAAAAATCAAATCTCGGCAAGGTCGAGTTGCCTGCACCAACATTGGTGTAATTATTGTTGATGCCGAAACCGAATTCATTGGTCGTCGTCGGATTAAATGTGTAGTTATGCGATACCTTTAAAAGCTGTGTTCTCAATTTGCCGTTAGCGATCTGATCGGTGCCGACACCGTAAGGGACGTTTGTGACCGAATCATTAAGGTTGTAGCGCACTGAGAATTGGCTCTTATCGCTCTGTATCCAGTCGATCTTTACCGAACCGGTATCTTCACGAAGATCGCCAATACGCTGGCCGATATACTCGCCATAACCGGGAACGGACGATGTAGCCGTCTGCGGCAAAGGAAGTGTATCGACGACCGGGCGGATCGTGGCGTTCATTGTTGAGCGAAATGCAGCGGTCGGGGTCAGTACATCAAATGTCTGGCCGCGATCCTGGCGCACGCCCTCATAATTTGCAAAGAAGAAAACCTTGCTCTTTTTTATCGGGCCGCTGACATTACCGCCGAACTGATTGAGACGAAATCTCTGTTTGCCCGCGAGAGCATCGTCAGCATCAAGCCCCTCATTGCGGAAAAATTCGAAAAGACTTCCGTGCAGATCATTTGTACCCGACTTTGTGATCGGATTAATGACCGCACCGAGAGCCTGTCCGTACTGAGCAGAATAATTCTGTTCAACAACCTGCACTTCCTGAATGCTGTCCATACTGACACGATTGACACGCGATTCGATACGGCCTAGCACGTTAGAAGTACCATTCACATCAACGCGGCTCGCATCAACGCCGTCAACGAGAACACTCGTTCCACCAAAGGTCGATGGAATGCCGTTTACCGATGTCTGAAACTGATTAGTTGTCTGTACTGAACCCGGAATGGTCGATAGAAGTTGTGTAAAATCTCGCCCGTTCACCGGATCGTCGTTGATGCGTTTCGCGGTGATCGTGTCACCGAGGGTCGAGCCTTCAGTATCGACACGCGTTTCATCCGATACGGTAACTACCGCATCGACACCCGTAACTCCGAGTGCGATATCTGTACGAGCGGTCGCACCGACGGCGAGCGAAAGGTCTTTCTTGGTAACGGATTGAAAGCCGTTAGCAGCAGTTTCGACAGAATAAATACCTGTCGGCAGCGACGGAGCTAAATAACGGCCGTCGGAGTCGGTTTGGACGGTGCGTTTTTCGCCCGTGCCTTGGTTAGTGATGGTCACGGTCGCGTTGGGAACAACTGCTCCGTTGGGGTCTGTGACCACGCCTGTGATGGTACCCGTGTTTGACTGGGCAAAGATCGCGACAGATAAAATGCCGATGATCGCCAGTGCTTTAAGGGTTCCGGTGATTTTGAAATAATGCTTAAATTTCATCGGTTCCTCCAAAACTAGATCTGTATTCATTACACCTTTGTGCAATCGCTCTGTGTCGGAAGACCCGCGATCGCGTGAAGATCCGGCGTCCATACGCCGTTCACCCTTGGATAAAATTTTTCGAGGTTGTCGGCGGTCATCGAGACCGTCGGCGTCACATCGCGGACCTTTACATCCTGTTCGTCATATAACTCGACAAGGCCGTCGATACATCTCAGGCCGACATACTCTGGGAACATAGCCTGGCTGACCTTTAAAGATCCGCGGCTCATCATCCAATCTTTTTCGTGTGTGCCTGATAGTCCGAATCCTGCGACCGAGACGGTATCCGGATCGAACCCGGCGTCAACGTATCCTTGAAACGCACCTTGCGCCGTCTCGTCATCCATTGCAAAGATGACATCGACATCGCCGACCTCGCTGAGAGTCTCGCGGGCGATCTTTCGTGCAAGTGACGGAGTTGCCTCTCCGTTAATAGACGCCGCGACGACCGCATCGGGTTGTTTGCTGCGAACGCCCTCGACAAAGCCTTCGCTGCGCAAAAGACACGGACGCAGCGTCGGCAAACCGACATCGAGAATGCGAAGCGGCGAGCCGTCCGAATTTTTTATATTTGTGCCGACCCACTCGCCGAGAGCATATCCGGCATCATGATCGCAGATCGCGACCATCGTTGACATACCGCCAACAGGATTCGCCTCGATCAGCACGGGCTTTCCCTTTTGCCGTCCGAGTTCGACGATCTCCTCGAGGCCGGACGTCGCAGCGGGCGTCAGAATGATTGCGTCGTATTTGTCGAGAGCCTCGCGTGCCTGTGCGATCTGATTGTCGAGCGAAAGCTCGGCATCGACGACATCAACATCAAATCCGTATTGTGCGGATCGGCGGTTCATTATCTCGATCAATATCTGATACCAGATATGAAAGCTGTAATTGGTCAGATAAGCGACCTTTTTAGGAAGCCTCGATGCCGACACTAGCGGCACCGCTGCGATCGCCGCTTCGAGTCCCGGCGGCGGGTCGTAATACGTGACCGGAGCATGATCTGCTGATGCTGCTTCTGTACTCATATTTACTCCTCCTGCAATAAAAAATTCATCTGCGGCAGATACTAATCAGCCTTTGGCACGCCGCCGATCTGGGTCAAAAGGCCGCCGTCAGCCGTCCAAACACTGCCGGTAACAAATGAGGAACTCTCATGCGCCAAAAATACAGCAACCTCTGCGATCTCACGCGGTTGTGCGATGCGGCCGAGCGGGTGCATTGCGTTGCATGCGTCATAGACCGACTGGGGATCGGGATCTAGCGAAGCTGCCCATTTCAGCATCGGCGTATCGACGGTTCCGGGGCAGACAACATTGCAGCGAATGCCCTCTTTAGCAAAATCCATCGCGATCGAACGCGTCAGGCCGAGCAGGCCGTGCTTACTGACCGTGTATGCAAGCACATTTTGCTGGCTTGCAAGCGCCTGCACCGACGACACATTGACGATCGACCCCTTACCGCGAAGCCGTATATGCGGCAGGCAGACACGAGCGGCGTTCCAAGCTCCTTTGAGATTTACGCCGAGCACCTCGTCCCATTGTTCGTCGTCGGTTGAGATCGCCGTTCCGTAACGCTGTATGCCGGCGCTAACGACAAGCGAATCGATGCCGCCAAATTTATCCGCAGCGGCATTTACCGCAGTTTCGACAGCTTGACGATCTGATACGTCAGCCTGAGCAAATATCGCTGTACCGCCATTTGCGGCTATCGAATCACATGCCTCTTTACCTGCGGTCTCGTCCCAATCGACGATCAGCACCTTACCGCCGCGTTCGGTAAATATCTCAGCCGCGGCACGCCCGATGCCGAGAGCACCGCCGGTTACAACTATGACCTTTTCGTCAAATCTCATGCACTCTCCGTTGACGCCAATTCTTCGAGATCATCGACGATATCGCCGGGATCTCGTGCAGGCGGCAGATTTTTATACCATGTGAAATACAGAATGATCACCGAAACCAATGTCGTCGCCAACAGTGCAAAGCCCGCAGTGTGACGGTTGAGCACCAGATAGAGCATCGACAGATAGAGACACGTGATACCGACCATCGCAATGAGCGTATTGATCAGATCGAGCGTGAATGGCGACTGTTTCTTGAACTGCGGATCATCGGCGAGAACCGCTTCTTTTGTCGGTGACCAAAATCCGGCGGGCTGTACCTTTCGATAAAAACGCTTGAGCGTTTCCATATCGGTCGGCTTGGTCAAAAGCGAGACCGTAATTGTAACGATCGTCGATGCGATCGCGATGACCGGAAATCCGATATAGAGCGGCAGCGGTTTGTCGAGCCAGATCGTATCGACAAAGACCTGTCCGAGCGACAGCACCATTCCGCCAAAGATGCCTGCAGCGTAGCCCTGGCCGTTAAGACGCCACCAGTACCAGCGAAGAACATTCGGCGGCAGAATACCCGCGGCAAGTGTGCCGAATATCCATAGGAACGCTGTGTTGATCGACGTTCCGAACACCGAGATGATCAGGCCGATAATGATGAGCAGAGCCGACGACACATAGCTGACGCGAACGAGCTTTTTATTATCAGCCGACGGATTTATGTAACGCTGATAGACGTCCTTAACGAGATACGCCGCACCGCCGTTGACCGTCGAACTGAATGTTGCGAGAAAGCCTGAAAGCAGCGCCGCGAGCATAAAGCCGACCAATCCTTTTGGCAGCATCGTGCCGATGATGAGCGGAAGTGCGGTCTCAGGATCCGAACGAAGCTGTTCGTCAAGTGCAGCGTTGCCGATGCCCATGATCGCCATTACCGCGATCGCCATTGCAAAGGGCCAGCGAACTGTGTGGATCGCACCCCACAAAGCACCTAGCTTAGAGGCATCGCGCTCATCTTTTGCGGCAAGAAATCGCTGAAAGTCGTAAAGTTGTTCCGGCCCGCTGAGACACAAAAGCAATCCTTTGGCGACCCAGACGGCGACCAATGCCCCGAAGAGCGAATAGTCCGTCCCGCCCGAGACGAGGCCCTGAAATGACTCGGGACGCCATGACGGAATAATGTCATTCCAACCTTGCGGTATCTTTGACGCGAACACCGCCGGGTCGAAGTGCATGTATCCGATCACCGAGAAAACTATCGCGCCGAAGCTAAGTACGATCGTCTGAACGATCTCTACACGGACAATGCCATGAAATCCGCCGAGGATAACGTAGAGTCCGGTAATGCCGAGTATCAGCACCGCGCACACTGTCGGCGAGAAAGGCAGAAATATCGAACCGAACTTGCCCATGCCGATCGCGCTGTATCCGAGCAGTGCCGAGATCGTCAGAACGGCGAAAAGCGTGTATGACAGTCGTGCCGTATCGCCCGCCTTGTCCGATCCGAAACGCGTCTTCATCCACTCGGCTCCGGTCATTGCGTCAGAGCGGCGGATCCATTTACCCATATAGGCAAGGTAAAATGCCGTGATCGGAAAGCCCCACAGCATATGAACCCACATTCCCTTAAGGCCGAGTGCGATAAACGTCGAAACGATCCACATCGTTCCCGTGATGTCGAAATAGCTCGATGAGCCTGACATGGCGAGTGCCCACCACGGCAGTTGTCTGCCGCCCAAAAAGTACGACGACATTCCCTTTGCGGCCTTGCGCTTCATCGCAAAGCCGATACTCATGATCGCCACGAGATAAAGGACGACGATTATCTGATCCAGGACTGTCAACTGCATAGATACGATCTCCCCTTGGCTAAAACTTTAACTTGACCAATGACAAAGTCTCTAAAAAAATAGCGTCAAACTTCCCGCTTAAAAATCGATCTCGGCGAAACAACCGCAATAAGGCTTAAGCCTCGATCAAATATTCGTGAACCGTTTCGGTCCAGTAATTCCAGTCGTGCCCGCCGGGCCGCTCGACAAATCGATGAGGTATCTCAGATCGATCCATCATTTTGTCCAATTCCCTATTGACGCCTATGAACGCATCGTCAATGCCGCAGTCGAAATAAAAGTCCGGCAAATGCATATGAGCATCGACATTTTTGATCAGGCCGAAAATATCGTTGCGGCCAAGTTCGCTTTCCGGCATCGAATGGAACACGTTCTCGATCGAAGGCAAAAGCTCGTGCCAGTCAGACGATGTATGCTTTTCGATCCGCGGAACGATAAATGCCCCGCTGAATGCCGCCGCTCTCACATATCTGTCAGGATGGCGAAGAGCGATCTTAAATGCTCCGTAGCCGCCCATCGAGATGCCCGCAATGATGCGTTCACGTTCGAGATCGATGCTGCCTTCGACATCACGAATAAGATCGTCGGAGATCAAAGTTTCGTACCCCGCACCGTCACGGTCGGTGTACCAATTGTCACCTGCGTCCGGCATCACGATCACAAGACGGCTGCTGAAACCGCTGTCAAAGATATCTGTCAATTCCAGCCAGTTGGCAGAGCTTCCGAATAGGCCGTGAAGCAAATAAAGCACCGGAACCGCCGGATCGGATGCTGCAACAGAGTGCGGAAGATAGACCGTATATGTCGATCTGCCCCCGAGACCCTTTGAAAAGAAAGAACGATGTTCGATCATCTCAAAAACTTTCTCATACGAGATTTAACTTTTTCGTAACCGTTGACAAAGTTATAAGACCACAGTTCAAAATTTTAGTCAACAACAAACGACATCAGTTTCAGACGCTGCCCATTACCGGAACAGCGGGCCGTACCGGCGACCTGAAATAATTCTGAAGGGCGATCGGTATCGCGCCGTAAAGGCTGGGACGATCGACACTCGCCGGCCTAACGGTTACCATGCCAGACGATTCGAGATATTTACTGCCGAGCTTTTCATAGATCACAGGCTCGATGATCGGCCACGCGGCCGTGATCGCTCCGCCGATGACCACAGTTTCGGGGTAAATGCCATGAACGAGATTGCTTACGCCCTGCCCGAGATATTCGCCCGCTATCTTTAAAGTTTCGATAGCGACCGGATCATTTCTCTTAGCGAGGTCGATGATCTCAGCCAGTCCGAGCATCGAACCTCCCTGTTTGGCGGTCACACGATGGTAACGCTCGACCGTCGCACGCTCTGAAGCAAAGGTTTCCCAACAGCCGCGTCGCCCGCAGGAGCAGAGTTCGCCGTTAGGGTCGATGCTCATATGGCCAAAACCGCCGAGGCCGTGCCGCGAACCGACATGAAGCTGTCCGTTGATAATAAGGCCGGTTCCTAAGCCTTCGACAACAAGGATATAGAGCAGAGTGCGGACACTCGACTCGTCAAGCGGACCATACCAAAGCTCGGAAAATGCCGCGGCGTTGGCGTCATTCTCGACAAAGACCGGCAGTTCGAGACGATTTTCTAAAAAGCTGCGAACCGGTACATCAGCCCACTCGAGGTTGGGCGAAACACTCAACACGCCGGTCGAACGATCGATCAGTCCCGGCACACTGACGCCGACCGCCCCGAGGCGTTCGCGATATCCGCCGGCATCGACCATCGAATCGATCTCATTTGCGAGTCTGTTAAGAAACTCGTCGCTCTTACCTTCTGTACGGATCGATCGCCGATTAAGTATCTCGCCATTAAAATCACTGACGACATAAACAGTGTCAATGACACCGATATCGATAGCCAGCACATAGATCGAGTCGGCGTTGATATGCAGATATTTTGGCGGACGTCCGCCGCTAGAGGGCCCCTCGACCCCCTCATAAACGAGATCATTTTTGATAAGCCTGTTCACAATGGCCGAGACCGTGCCCGGCCTGAGTCCCGTGAATTTGCTCAGATCCGCACGCGATATCGGCTGGCGGTCGCGAATGAGATGTAGAAAAACGGTCTCATTGATGTCACGAACATCATTGACATCGACCATTTTAAAATTGCCGGAATAGAACTCTTTTTCCACGTGCGTAATGAAAATAAACTGCCGCTTATTTTCGCTGATCCCCCTTACCGATATATGTGCCGGCGAACCGAAAAGCTCACCTGGCAAACTGCAATACTATAAGCAGATTGTGCAGCATTACGTCAACTACATTTATAAAGGTATTGGTGAGGCTACGGCGGTGAGGCGTCTTTTCTTTGACATTGTGCCGCGTCAGATACTACAATTATCGTTTTGTCACAAGTCCACGGACTAAGTCTATACCTTTTAAGGGAGTTTTAAAGAAAATTGAGTAACGGAAATTTCCTATTTACCTCGGAGTCGGTAACCGAAGGCCATCCGGACAAGATCGCCGACAATATTTCAGACGCGATCTTAGACGCTATTTTGGCTCAGGATCCGACGGCCCGTGTTGCCTGCGAAACGCTTGTAACAACCGGCCTGGCAGTCGTGGCCGGCGAGATCACGACGCAAGCAAAGGTCAACTATAAGGACATCATTCGTGAAACGATCGAAGAGATCGGCTACAACGATGCGTCATTTGGTTATGACTCGAATACCTGCAGCGTCATTGACGCTATCGGCACACAGTCGCCTGACATTGCTCAGGGCGTCGACACCGGCGGAGCCGGCGATCAGGGCCTGATGTTCGGATATGCATGCAATGAAACTCCCGAATTGATGCCGATGCCGATCCAGCTTGCTCATAACTTGACGCGCAAGCTCTCTGAGGTTCGCCGTGACGGTACACTCGATTATCTTCGACCGGACGGCAAATCGCAGGTTTCGATCGAATATCGCGACGGCAAACCGTTTCGCGTCGAGGCGGTCGTTATATCATCACAGACCGCTGACCTGCCGATCGAACAGATCCGTACTGACATTCTCGAAAAGGTCATCAAGCCTGTCATTCCGACCAACCTGCTTGACGACAACACAAAATATCACATCAATCCGACGGGTAAATTCGTTGTCGGCGGACCGATGGGTGATGCTGGCGTGACCGGTCGCAAGATCATCGTTGACACCTACGGCGGATATGCCCCGCACGGCGGCGGTGCTTTCTCGGGCAAAGATCCGACGAAGGTCGATCGCTCGGCCGCTTATATGGCTCGCTACATCGCAAAGAATGTGGTCGCAGCCGGTCTGGCCGACAAATGTACCGTGCAGCTCGCATATGCTATCGGCGTTGCCGAGCCTGTCTCAGTACTTGTTGATACACACGGAACCGGAACGATCGACGATGACCGCATCTCACAGATCGTACGCGAAAATTTCCAGCTGACGCCTAAAGGCATCATCGAGACACTAGACCTTCGCCGTCCGATCTACAAGGCGACAGCACGTTTTGGCCATTTTGGCCGTGCTAACGACGAATTCTCCTGGGAAAAGACCGACAAGGCTGAGGCTCTTCGCCTGGCGGCAGAAAAAGGAGCGGCAAACAACGCTTAAGAGAACTAACCGCAGATACGCGAAAATGAGATCCTCATTTTCGCGTATTTTGCGTTAAATAAAATTAAAGATTATGGCTGAATCAGCAGTTTCAATGGAATACGATATCAAAGACATAAACCTTGCGCCGCAAGGTAAACAGCGTATCGAATGGGCAGACCGCGAAATGCCCGTTCTGCGTCTCATCCGTGAGCGTTTTGAGGCTGAAAAGCCGCTTGCAGGCGTCAAATTGGTCGCCTGTGCCCACATCACGACAGAAACCGCCAACCTTGCCCGCACATTGCAGGCAGGCGGCGCCGAGGCATTACTCATCGCTTCAAATCCGCTCTCGACCCAAGATGATGTTGCAGCTTCGCTCGTCGCCGACTGGAACATTCCGGTAATGGCTATAAAGGGTGAATCTACAGACACTTACGTCCGCCACGTTAAAGCAGCACTTGATACTAACCCGAACCTCATTATCGATGACGGATCGGACGTCGTCGCGACAATGATCAAGGAGAAACCCGAGCTTATCGGTAACCTCATCGGCACGACCGAAGAGACCACGACCGGCATTGTTCGCCTCAAGGCGATGGTCAATGCCGGTGTGCTGACCTTCCCTTCGATCGCGGTCAACGATGCCCAGACCAAGCACTTCTTTGACAATCGCTATGGTACGGGCCAATCGACACTTGACGGCGTCATCCGTGCTACCAACATCCTGCTTGCAGGCAAAACTCTCGTCACCGTCGGCTATGGCTGGTGCGGTAAGGGCGTCGCGATGCGTGCCCGCGGACTCGGAGCAAACGTTGTCGTCACTGAGGTCGATCCCATCAAGGCTATCGAGGCTGTCATGGACGGCTTCCGAGTGCTTCCGATGAATGAAGCTGCAAAGGTAGGTGATTTCTTTGTAACCGTTACGGGTAACCGTCACGTCATCGACAAAGAACACTTTGAAGCGATGAAGGATGGTGCGATCGTCTGCAACAGCGGCCATTTTGACCTCGAGCTTAATCTCGACGCACTTCGTGATATGTCACAGCCCGCAATTACACGTCGTCCTTTCGTCGAAGAATATCGCTCGAAAGACAACAAGAAATCGGTCATCGTACTTGGCGAAGGCCGTCTCATCAATCTTGCGGCTGCTGAAGGACATCCGGCTTCGGTTATGGATATGTCATTTGCTAACCAGGCTCTCTCGGCAGAGTATCTCGTTAAGCACAAAGGCTCTCTTGAGGCCGGCGTTCACGTACTGCCTGCTGAGGTCGATCAAGAGATCGCTTCGCTTAAACTCCGTGCAATGGGCGTTAACATCGACACGCTTACACCGGAGATGCTCGAGTATATGGGAAGCTGGGAAACCGGAACTTAATTCCCTCGAATACAAACAAAAAATAAAAGAGGCACTCATATCTTTGAACGCCTCTTTTATTTTTAAAAAATAAGGCTATTTCAGGTCCTAATCCTCGAAACCAAAAAGATACCTAATAATCCGAACAGCCCAAGCGGCGCCCAGATCGCGATCATCGGCGAAAGCGAACCGCCAGTGCCGTATTGCTCCATTACATTTGTGACGCCTATAAAAACCAGCCACAAAGCAACGGCCGTACTCAACGACGACACCATTGCCATTCGCTGCAGCGATATCGCCCACGGTACTGCAAACATAATGATCACCAACGGCATTATCAGAAATGATAAGCGCTTTTGCACAGTAACGAGATAAATACGTTGTTCGCTGGCTGAGGTTGTCGAACCGGCTGAGTCTCTTAGCTCCGATACCGTCAGATGATTTGGCTTACCGCCTAATGTACGGAACGGATCATTTCCCGCTGCGATCTTTGCGCCGGAAGCAGATTGGGCAGTGATCGGGCCGTCACCTGCATTTACTTTCGTCGCATCGCTTCCCAATGTAACGACGCCGTCCGCAAAATTTGCCGTTGTGCTGCGGTACACGGCTTGCAATCCTTTTTTATCGCTCTTGAACTGAAGCAATATCACATCCGAAACACAGGAATAACAAGTAGAACCGCCTGTTTCGTTATCAGACGCAAGAATTATTGACGGAGCGGCAAAAGCCAACGTCGAGCGTACACCCGACACCGGCATTGCTGACCCGTGATCCTTCAAAATACCGTTGCTTCCTTGCTCGGAGTCTGCCTGTAACGCAAAATCTACCCGCTCGGTTACATCCTGAGCATCTTCGTTACTCGCGTCACCGATCAAGGGCGTTGACCTTATATATCCGACTTCCCTACGATCGACACCGGTGCTCGCTGTTTCGTTATCAGACGCAGAAATGGCTGTCTGTTGTACATCTGTCGTCGTTGCCGAACGCTCATTTGTCAGTTTTGATGATTGCGGAGTAAACGAATAGATATTGCCGCCGTCAATGTACCATCGCCTGCCAGTGACCGCATCGGGTGTTCCGCCGCTGCGAAGCTGAGATCTGAGATCATCTTGAATGCGGTTCGCTCGAGCGGCAATTAGTTCTTGAATAGCAAAATCAGACACTCCAAGAGCGATCGCGAGGGCAAAACACGGCAAAAGTATCCTAAACACGCTCTGACCTGCCGAAGCCCATGTGACGAGTTCGTTATTTCTCGACCGTATCGTATATGCCGCAAGTGCCGCGATCATCGCTGCCGACGGTGCGATCTGCAGGTAAGCGAATGGAGTCAGATAGAGCAGATATTTGCCGAGCAATGCGGTTCCGCCGTCGATCGATGCCGCAAAACGCCATGTTTCGAACGCCGTAAATATCAAAAAGACCGCGAGCAAAAACCCGCTTGCGAGGAAGAAGAATTTCGCGAGGCTGATAGCGATGTCAAAATCTCTGATGCCTGAGGTCACGTCAATGAGTGTATTTGTCATCGACAACCCTTTCGAACGACTCGCGACGGCCTCAAAGACATTTTGAAACCAGCTCGACAGCTGTTCGGCGGCCTTTAATTTTGCACCAAAAAATAACCAGACGATCGCAACCGCACTGACCATCAGCGGAAGACTGCCGGAGACCGTCGTTCCTAACCAACCGCTCCGGGCAAGTTGTTCGCCGAGAAAAGCAACGAGATAGTATCCGATCAGCCCGATAAGAGCGAGCACGATGCCAAAGCCGCGCCCTCCGCGACGAAACCTCAGCACCAACCCCGTTCCCAACAGACAAAAAACGAGCGGTGTCAACGACATCGTTATTCGCCGCTGAAAGATTATCTCGGCCTCGATCTTGTCCTTGCCTTCGGCGGCTGAAGCAAATTTCTTAAGTTCGTCCAGGCCGAGTTCGTCAGGCAGACGCACCACGCTTGAAAGGCGTTCGAGCATCTCTGCACGCTTTGTTTTAAGGGCGACGCGAATATTGTGCAGGTTCTCGATCGAATATTTGTTGACCGACGGATCGATCGGCATCGTCACGACCGAAGCACTGTCCAGCACCAACTCGGTCGCCTCGCCGTTAATATCCATTCGTCCGACCTCTGAGGTCACAAGCCTGTAAACGCCGTTATTCTGGTCTTTTTGCGAGATAAATACGTTCTTAAGCTGGCCGTCACTTTCATCGGCAGATCGTGCAAGGATCGTAAAACCTTCGACCTCGGAGTAAAATACGCCGGGTTCGATCGGCGATTCGAACTTTGCGATCGCAGCCTGCATCGCGACGCGTCTAACGACCGCCGCAGCTATCGGCACACCCTGAATATTTACCCAAAAGGCAAATGCCGACAATATTACACCAAGTAAAACTATCGGAAGTGCGATCTGAGCATTGCCGACGCCCGCGGCACGTATCGCCACGAGTTCGCTGTCGCCCTGCATCTTTGAAAGGCCGATGACAGTACCGACGAGCACAGCCATCGGACATGTGAACGCAATGACATTAGGCACAAGCCCGATCATCAGCTGCCAGATCAGCTCCGACTGCATATTAGGACTAAAGAAAAAATCGGCGTAGCGGCTGGCCTGCTGTAAAAATAAAATGACAGTCAGCAGTGCCCACGAGAACAAAAAGTACGGCCCGACCGAACCGAGCAGATATTTTGAGATCAGAAAGCTTGTGCGTTTCATCGGTCGGATCATTTAGGCCGCATTAAGATAAAATTCGCTGCCGACGGCTCGCTCGATCATCTTGTCGATGGCTCTGTTAAGATCGGCATATCGTATATTTCGCTCATCGATCTGACGCGCAAAATCCAGCGGAGCAATGCTGCGAGTAAGATCCGGCAAAGAGCGTTCGGCCGCTGAGACCTTTAAACCTCCGTCCGATCTGCGGCAATTGTCGCAGATGATGCGATTGTCGGCTGTGACCTGCACCGAGACTGTATCGCCGAATGGATTTCGGCATATAGAGCAGATGCCCCATTCCGGCAAAAGTCCCGAAAGTCTCAGCAGCCATATCTTAAAATATAGTGAAACTGCCTCGATACTTGCAGGCACATCGCGAACTGCCATAATGCAGGCGCGGACCATTCGAAATATCTTCTCGTTAGGATCATCGGCGGGGACCATTGCCATCAGCAACCGCGACAAATGTGAAAAATGACGCAAAAAATCGTCATTTGCCGCCATTTCGAATGATGAACTTACGATGTCCGCACGGGCCAGCGTGGCAAGTTCGGCATTCTCCTTCTGAAAATATTCCGCCCTTATTATCGAGAACGGCTCGATCGCACTGCCAAAGCGGCTTTTAAGTCGTTTCGCACCTTTGGCGACAGTTCGTTTCAGCCCGTGATCGGACGTAAGCAGCACGACTATGCGGTCGGCATCTGAAAGGTCGTAGGTGCGAAGTACGATGGCTTCGGTTTCAACGCTCGGCATTGAGATGACAAGAGATCTAAAATTATTAGCCCGGTATGAAATAAAGTATCCACGCAAGGACAAGGCTGACGATAATGAACTGGGCAAAGCTCTTTACGGCATACCAGACACGATCCTTTGTCGTACCATTGGAAAATACGCCAAAAAGCAGCGAAATGAACAGCGCAAAAACGAGAAGATATATAAAATGGATCATTCTTTCCTCCCGAGTCCGATATCGACCGCATCGATCGCGGCAAGATAGTTCAAAAGGCCGGCAACCTCAAGAAGCCGCCCCGAATATTCGAATGTCGCCGCCGCCGCAACATTAGGCGAGGGCGTCGATGCCATAAGAAAGCTGACCATTGCCCCGAGGCCGTTGCCAAAACGTGCAAAGACATTAAGCAAAAAGAGCAACGCTCCGTCCTTAAAATCAAAGCCGGGGTAATGAGCACCGCCGCCCGCGATGGCGATCGCAAACATCAGCCACACCACGCCAAAGACGATCGCGGCCCTGACATATCGTTTTTCGATAAGATGTCCGGCTCCGGGAACGAACCATGATATCAGTCCAATTATGATCGGGTTATCCATTTATCTGCACAATTTACGTTCGCTGTGTTAAACGATAATCTTACCATTCAGAAAGGCGTTTTCACACCTCAGTTAAGACTATCTCGATCTGCACGCGTCGGTGAACCACTTAAAGATATTAGAAGAAATATCGTCATTCTTCCATGAAAGCTCAGGATGCCATTGGACACCGAGCACGTTTCTGTCGGGCCGCGTATCTTCGATGCATTCGACGACGCCGTCATTTGCCCACGCTGTTGCTTTCAGGTCTCTGCCAACAGCTTTTACAGCCTGATGATGATGCGTATTGACCATCGGGGCCGCGATGCCGTCGGGCACAAAACTTTTCAGCAGCGAACCATGCTCGACCTTGATCTTATGCGAATTACGATCGCGCGGCACACCTTGTTCGTGTTTGATGCTCTCAGTTATTTGCGAGCCGATATCCTGCCACAGCGAACCGCCGCGATGAACATTTAATGCCTGCATACCAAAACAGATCGCGAGCACGGGAATATTAAGCTCCTCAGCGGCATCGAGTACGAGCCTGTCCGTCGCGTCCTTTTCTGATACGACAGCACCGAGCTTTGGATGCGGGTCCTCGCCAAAGAGCTCCGGATCGACATCCGAATCGCTTCCCGGCAGCAGCACCCCGTCCAATTTCACCGCGATCGAATCGATATATTCCCGATCGGGTATCAAAGAGATATGCACAGGCGTACATCCCATTGCCTCGACGGCCTCGCTGTAATCGCGGCCAAGATAAAATCTGTCCGTTGACAGTTCGAGACGCATCGTTATGCCGATAAGCGGCCTATCATCCATAAGCTATTAATGTTCGGCTAAACCGCGTGTTTAGTCAATTTGAGCATTTGAAATTAAAGACTTAGAATCTACCAATATGACATCAATAACGGCATCGTCAGGGCGATCCGAACAGATCAGGTCAACAACCGTTCTGCTTGTCCAGCGAAACGGCGAAACGGCGATGGCCGCCGACGGACAGGTCACGCTCGGCGATACTATCATAAAAGGCAGTGCGCGAAAGGTGCGTCGTATCTCAGGCGGCAGCATACTTGTCGGCTTTGCGGGATCGACGGCAGACGCGTTCACACTTTTGACTCGGTTTGAGACAAAGCTCGAACAATTTCAGGGACAACTCGAAAGAGCCGCGATCGAATTGAGCAAAGACTGGCGAACCGATAAGTATCTTCGCTCGCTCGAAGCACTGCTGATCGTTGCAGATCGCGACAATTCATTTCTCATCTCGGGTAAAGGCGACGTGATCGCTTCGGATGACGGCCTGCTTGCGGTCGGTTCGGGCAGTATGTACGCAATGTCGGCTGCGAGAGCTTTGATCAAACACACTGACAAAAATGCCGAAGACATCGCCCGCGAATCTCTGAATATCGCGGCTGAGATATGCATTTACACAAATTCGCAGATCATCGTCGAAACGATCTGACGATATCTTGACCGGAAAAAAAGGCCCGCCGCAGATGCAGCGTTCGCTTTTAGAATATTAGTTCCTTATGGCTATCTATCTTGGCGGTGAGACCGCCGGCCAGAATCCGAAACTCGACGATTTGACACCGCGCGAGATCGTCGCCGAACTCGATAAATACGTCGTCGGCCAATCGGCTGCAAAACGCGCCGTTGCCGTCGCTCTGCGAAATCGCGTCCGTCGGCAAAAACTCGCTCCCGAGATCGCCGAAGATGTGCTGCCGAAAAATATTCTGATGATAGGTTCGACAGGCGTAGGCAAGACCGAGATCGCTCGGCGTCTTGCCCGGCTCGCCAATTCTCCTTTCATCAAGATCGAAGCATCAAAATTCACAGAGGTCGGCTATGTCGGCCGCGATGTCGAAAGTATGGTTCGAGAGCTTGTCGATGTCGCGATCGATATGACACGGCAAAAAGCTTTTGAGGACATACGTCCGCGTGCCGAGCACAATGTTGAAGAAAAGATACTCGACCTGCTGCTGCCGCCGTCAACACAAGCGTACACATCAGACCTCGATGACAACGCAAGCCAGGAAATTCCCGGTTCAAAGACCCGCGAAAAGCTGCGCGAACAGTTTCGCAGCGGCGATCTCGACTCTCGCCCGCTCGATATCGATACGCAAGATCGCTCAAACGCGACTATCGATTTTATCGGCGGACAGGGAATGGAGGACATGGGCGTCAACATCCGCGATATGTTCGGCAATATGTTCCCGACCAAGACCGTCCATCGTCGATCGACCGTCAAAGAGGCAAAAGACCTGCTATTACGTGACGAACTCGAAAAACTTACCGATATGGAATCGGTCACTCGCGATGCCATCGAATTGACCGAGCAATCGGGCATCATCTTTCTCGACGAGATAGACAAGATCGCAGGCCGCGAGTCTCAGGGTAATCCGGCGGTCTCACGCGAAGGCGTACAGCGCGACCTGCTGCCGATCGTCGAGGGCACAAACGTCAACACGAAATATGGAATGGTCAGCACAGACCACATCCTCTTTATTGCCGCGGGTGCGTTTCATGTTGCCAAGCCCTCTGATCTGATCCCTGAATTGCAGGGCCGTTTCCCGATCCGTGTCGAGCTTGAATCACTGACCATCGACGATCTGAAACGCATTCTGACACAACCTAGAAATTCGCTCATAAAACAGTATCAAGCCCTTTTGGGAACTGAGGGCATCGAGCTTGATTTTACAGCCGACGCGATCGAAAGGATCGCTCAACTCACCGAGGAAATGAATCGTTCAACCGAAAATATCGGTGCAAGACGTCTGCATACTTTGGTCGAAAAACTGCTCGAAGAGATAAGTTTCGAGGGCGGCGAACTCGCCGAAAAGACACAGACGATCGATGCCGCATATGTTGACGGCAAACTCAGCGGCCTGATACAAGATCAGGATCTGCGGCAATATGTTCTATAAAAGAGGTCGGTGTGAATTACGTTTGAGAAAAATGTACGTTCTAAGGTCGATAATTTATAAATTCCCCATTAGACAGTTCGCCGCTGTGCTAATTGTGGCGGCGGCGGCCGTGTTTACCGGATGCGGAAAACGCGGAGCACCCGTTCCACCAAAGGAGCGTGTCATACAACGCGCGGCAATATCAGGATTTCAACGCGGCAACGAGATACAGATCTCGTGGAAAATGCCGATGCGAAATGCCGGCAAGAACAGCCTTAGCAACATCGACCGCGTTGATATCTATCGCCTTGCCGAACCGCTCAATTCACCGCGAACACTGACCGAGGAAGATTTCTCGAATCGTGCCAACATCGTCAAAACGCTAAAGATAGTTGACAGCGATTTTGACGGCAAAACATTGTCATATTCGGATCCGCTTGAGTTTGCCTCGCAAAAGGTACGCCTGCGATACGCGATCAGATTCGCCAATGCTTCGGGGCAAAAAGCATCTTTCTCCAATTTTCTGCTGATCGAACCTGCACAAAGCGTTGCCGCTAACCCGTCCGAGCTAAAGACATCTGTCTCACAGGAAAAGATCCAGCTCTCGTGGAATGCTCCGACGGCAAACATCGACGGCACAACTCCGGCGAGCGTCTTGGGCTACAACGTATATCGCTCTAACAGCAAAACCCAGCCCGCACGGTTATTGAACAAAACACCTGTAAAAGATACTTCGTTCTCGGACGAATATTTTGAGTTCGATAAAGATTATTTTTACTTTGTTCGCGCTGTATCGGTCGGCATCGAGTCCGAACCTGTCGAGAGTACCGAATCGAACATAGTCGAAATAAAACCGGTCGATAGATTTGCACCGACCGCACCGACCGCCATCACGCTTGCTGTCGGCCAGGGCGTCATCTCTATATTCTTTGCCGTAAATCCGGAGAATGACATCGCCGGTTACAAGATCTACCGCTCGACGGACCGCGACCTCGATCCCGAAAAATGGGAATTACTGACGCCTGAGCTGCTTACAAAAAATACATTTCAGGACACGCGCGTCGAATCAGGCAAAACGTATTATTATTATCTGACGGCGACCGATAAACACGACAACGTCAGCCAACATTCAGAGATAGTGTCAGAGACGATACCCTAAAATATCGAATGGGACAGTTCGAAACGCAAGTTTGTTAATGGTATGAGACAAAGTTCAAAATTCGCACTGCCCGCAATGATAGTGTTTTCGCTGCTCGCTCATTCATTGGCCGTCGGCCAGGCCTCATCGTCTCAAACTCAGGCCGCTCCGGCCGCCGTGTCTCAGCCCTCACAAAAAAAACGTCCGACGGTCGGCCTCGTACTTAGCGGCGGCGGCGCCCGCGGTTTTGCCCATATCGGCGTGCTCAAGGTGCTCGAAGAAAATCATATTCCGGTCGATTATATCGGCGGAGCAAGCATGGGCGGCCTCGTCGGTGCTCTCTATGCTATGGGAAGGACACCCGATGAGATCGAAACGATGGTAATGTCGATGAAATGGGACCGCCTGTTTCAATCAACCTCATCGATGCAGGATCTCTCATACAGACGCAAGGAAGATAGACGCAACATTCCGGCCCCGATCGTGCTCAAAGGGAACATAAAGGATCTCAATCTGCCGAATGCTCTCAACTCGGGCCAGCAGATCGGGCTTTTGATCGACAGGCTTACGCTGCCCTATGCGAGCGTGACGAATTTTGCCGATCTGCCGATACCTTTCAGCTCCGTCGGAACTGACATGGTCAAGGGTGAATCTGTAACGCTGGATCACGGCTCGTTGTCGCGTTCACTGCGTGCGACGATGTCCGTGCCTGGCGTTTTTGCTCCGGTCGAGTTGGACGGACGTATTTTGTCCGACGGCGGGTTGGTAAATAACATTCCGACCAATGTGGTCAAGGCAATGGGCGCAGACATCATTCTCGTCATCAATATCGAAACTAAGCTCGGCGGCCGCGAGTCGCTCGACAGCCTGCCGGGCGTACTGACACAGACGATCAACGTTGCGACGATCGACAACTCTCGGCGCAGCCTTCGCGAGGCGGACATAATTATCTCGCCAGACCTGCAAAAACACGGCTCGACCGACTTTAGCGAAGCCCGCCAGATAATAGATCTCGGTTACACCGGTGCTAAACAAAAAGAATCTTTGCTGAGATCGCTCTCTCTCGATGATGCCGCGTGGGCCGCGCATCTCGCCGCACGTCATGCGCGTATGCGGCCTGAAACGCCGATCACGCCCGACCTCGTCGCCATCGATGTCAAAGATCCCGATACCGCACGTCTGATCGAGGATAAGGTCGCCGATAAATATGACGGCAAACCCCTCGATAAACCTCAGATCGAGAGCCTCGAAAAAGACCTTTCACAACTCACCGGCACTGGGCGTTTTGAGTCGTTAGACTATCGCATATCGACCGAACACGGAAAGACCGAACTGCTTATCGGCTCAAACGATCCGTCGATCAACACGCCCAAACCGACACGGCTCGAGATCGGTTTTGACGTCAACAGCATCGACAGTGACAACGTCAATTTTAATTTTATCTCGCGATTAACGCTTTTTGATGTCGGCGGCCATGGTTCTGAGTGGCGTAATGACCTGCGTCTCGGTTCCAACACATTTCTCGGCACCGAATATTACCGTCCGCTCGGCCGCAGCAAATTCTTTATCGCACCGCGGCTTTCATACGAACGGCGCCGCATAAATCTTTGGATCGATGGTAACCGCGTCGCCGAATACGGTGCTTCGATGGTCGAACTCGGTGCCGACGCGGGATATAATTTCAGCCCTCGCAGCGAGTTTCGCGCCGGATTACAGGCAAATTACGCAATCGCCAGCCAGCGTATCGGACAGCCGATAGGCAAGCCCGCTCGCGGCTATTCGACATCGGCAGGCGTTAAATGGACATATGACAGTACCGACCGCTCCCAAGTGCCTACAAAAGGCCTTTACCTTCGCACACGTGCCGATTATTACTTTACATCGGCGGCCGGCGGCGGAAGATTGCCGCAGGCCGAAGGTAATTTTTTCAACTTCACCCCTGTCGGCAAGCGAAATACGCTCGTTACCTTTGGCGGCCTCGGGACTTCATTCGGCCACGATCCCGGCGTTTTTGAGCAGTTCACTCTCGGCGGGCCGTTTCGCCTCGGCGGTTACGGCTACGAAGAGTTTCGCGGCAGCAACTACGCGCTGGGCGCGGTCGGATTTTTGCATAATCCGAGTTCTCTGCCGACATTTCTTGGCGGCAAAACCTATGTCGGAGCTTGGTACGAGGGCGGATCGATGATCACACGCGGCACCGATACCAACTATCGCCAATCAGGCACCGCAGGCGTGATATTCGAAACTCCGCTCGGCCCCGTATTCGTCGGCGGCTCCATCAACGAACGCGGCAAAAGCAGGTTCTACTTCTCATTCGGCAGAGTTTTTAGATGATCACCACTTGCCAAACTTAACCTTTTACGAATTTTAACTGCCCCGGACCGTGTAATTAATCGGTTGTGAATGATCTCCGTCCATTAAGAGATACAGATCTTTCGTCTGCCTTTGTAAGGTCGCGCACAGACGACGTCGGGTATTTTTTTGTTAGCTGTCTATACAGGGACCTTAAAAGTGTCAATTTTCCGTTGACGGAAGATTTACTTTGCTTGCCTGTAAAAATAGTTAAGCTGATTATTCAACTAATCTCGTAGGGAGAAAAAAAATGAGAATTCTGAAAATCACATTTTCACTCACAGCGGCGTTGGGTATGGCCATCGGGCTTATTGCTTGCGACAACCCGCCTGCAAACAACAGCACCAACAGGCCAATGACAAACAATAACAGCACTCTCGGCAACGCTGCTAATACCGTTGCAAACACTGTCGAAAAAGCTGCTAACAGCGTTTCTAATGCCATTTCGAGTGCGACGACCGATGATCCGGGCGATTTTGTTAGAACCGCCGCCCAAGACGGCAATGCCGAGGTCGTAATGGGTAAACTCGCCGCCGGCAAAACTAAAAATGCTCAGATCAAAGCGTTCGCAAATATGATGGTCACTGACCACACCGCTGCCGGCACCGAACTAAAGTCTATTGCGACAAAGAAAAAGTTCGATTTCCCATCAGATAACGGCTCAAACCAATCGACCATTGACAGCCTCAATAAAGCCACTGACAGTTTTGATAAAGATTATGTCGATGAAATGGTAAAGGCACATGAAAATGCGGTTTCGCTCTTTCAAAAACAAGCTGATAACGGCACTGATGCCGATCTCAAAGCCTTTGCGTCCAAAACTCTGCCGAAATTAAAGGAACATCTCGACAAGATCAAAAAGATACAGTCAGAAATGAAATAGGCAGACGAAACATCATTACCTAATAATTTTGAACCGCCGCGAACTGTCGCTTGAGTTCGCGGCATTTTGCTGGAAATTTATAAAAATAGCGACAATTGAGAAGGGCCAATTATCGTTTAAGATGACGAATCGAATATCATAGTGCTATGAAGATAGAGATCGACAGGTCATTCGTGCCGTCAAAGATCGTGTGTATCGGACGCAATTATGCTGAACATGCAAAGGAATTGGGAAATGATGTGCCGACGGCTCCGCTTTTGTTTCTCAAGGCACCCTCGTCGCTGATTTATTCGGGTGACGCGATAGTCATACCCGAGCAATCGGCTCAAGTAGAGCACGAAGGTGAGCTTGGTGTTATTATCTCACAGAGGTGTAAGGACTTAGACGATTCTCAAGACCTAAGGCAATACATCAAAGGTTATACGTGCGTCAATGACGTGACCGCCCGCGATGTACAGAGAAATGACGTCCAATTTACTCGCGGCAAATCGTTCGACACCTTTTGCCCGGTCGGCCCTCATATCGAAACCGATCTCGATGTCCGCGACGTTCGCGTCATTACGCGGGTCAACGGCGAGATCAGACAAGACGGCAGAACCTCGCAGATGGTGTTCTCTGTTGACTATCTGATACGATATATCTCAAGACAAATGACCTTAATGCCCGGTGACATCATTGCCACAGGCACGCCCTCGGGAGTATCAAAAATGAACCCCGGCGACATTTGCGAGGTCGAGATCGAAGGCATTGGAGTGCTTACAAATACGATCAGATGATCGCAGTTAAGTTTAAGGTCTGACACCTTTTTTTGATCAATAAAGGTGTGTTGAAAAGTTGCTACCACCTCGCCCGCAGAGCCGGGCACCCCTCCTAAACAAGGAGGCGGATTAAAAGACGGAAAAGCCGTCACCCAAAGCGGCAGACATCCTCAAAACGGATGAGTAAAAAATGGGAATATTATGAAATTTTTTATAGACACAGCTAATTTAGACGAGATCAAAGAGGCTAATGACCTGGGCCTGATCGACGGTGTGACGACCAACCCGAGCCTTGTGGCAAAGGAAGGCGATGTTGATTTTAAAAAGCATATCGCTAAGATCTGTAAGCTAGTCAAGGGTGATGTTTCTGCCGAGGTCACGGCACTTGACACTGCCGGTATGCTCAAGGAAGGCCGCGAACTCGCCAAGATCGCTAAGAACGTGGTTATTAAGGTTCCTCTGACGCTAGACGGGCTAAAGGCATGCCGCACATTCCGTGCCGAGGGCACAAAGGTCAACGTTACGCTCTGTTTCTCGCCCGCTCAGGCATTGCTCGCCGCAAAGGCCGGCGCGTCATATATTTCGCCTTTTATCGGACGTCTTGATGACATCGCTCAGGACGGAATGCAGCTGATCCGTGATATTGTCCAGATATATGACAATTACGGCTTTGCGACCGAGGTTCTTGCGGCGTCGATCCGTCACCCGATGCACATTGTCGATTGTGCTCTCGCCGGTGCCGATGTAGCAACGATACCGTTTAAGGTCATCCAACAGCTTGTTAAGCATCCGCTGACCGATAAGGGCCTCGAGAGCTTTCTCGCTGATTGGAAAAAAAGCGGACGTTAAGCACCCGTCGCAATTCAATGGGTCAGAAAGAAAAGCCGTTCGCTTAAGCTGGGCGGCCGATCCGGTGAACTGCATATAAAGGTCTATTCTAGCTTAACCCTTTCGTTTACAAAAGGGTTAAGCTAGCCCCGAGACCATATTTAACGGACTTAATTTACCGCTAAAACCTCAAGCAGCCGCCCCTGCAATTCTACTGCCTCGGGACTTTTTGTAAGGCAATGTTCATACTTAGCGGCAAAGATCTCATCTACATCCGATAGATGCACGAGACTCCGGAGCTTTGCCAGATTCGCATCTACGTCTGTCTCTGAGATGCCGTCCTTCGCATCGAACATCTCGTCGATATCCACGATCAACATCGACATCTTTCTCAGCCACGAGAGATCCTCATTCTCGATAAGCACGTTGAGAAACTGTCCCGGAGTGAGCACTCCATGGATAGATTCATAGGCCGAACGCTCAAGATCGACAAATACCTTATGCAGTTTTAGCAGCAGATCGCGGCCATTTTTTAATATTTCTTTATTAAGCATTAAGTTTATATTAGCTCACTTATGTGCTTATTCATACCCTGCTAAGAGTTGATTATTAGCAAGCTAATAATCTATAATTAGCTTGCTAATTGATTTATGATAGCCAGCTAACGTTAAACCGTTTGCCTGCTATTTATTGTTTTAAGTTTAATGTTTTGAGGGGTTTAAGTATGCAAGGAGTGATCTTTGACCAGACAGTGAGCTTTATGCTTACGCGTGTCTCGACCGCGTTTCGCACATCGCTTGAGAGGTTCATGGCCGTAACCGGACTTCACGGAGGCCAGACATTTGTCCTTATAGAATTGTGGAAACGCGATGGCCAACGTCAGATCGAGCTTGCCAAAGCTCTCAACATCGCTGCCCCGACGATCAACAAGATCATCAAAGGCCTCGTCGAGGTCAATCTCGTCACGCTGCAGCGGATCGACGACGACGGGCGCTCGACACACATCTTTCTCACCGAAAAAGGTTACGACATCCGTCGCGATGTCGAAGAGCAGTGGCACGAACTCGAAGAATATTGTCTCGGCAGGCTCACCGAGACCGAACGGCTGGTGCTTTTCGACCTTTTAGGAAAATTGCGGAACGCCTATACCGGCCGCACCGATGACGAACTCGACTAACATCGATTTGCGTTATACTGAAGATACGGAGATTAGACTAACTATGAAACTACTGATCGCAACCGACGGAACCAAATACGGCGAAGCAGCAGTTGAGGCTGTATGCAAATACTCTTTAGGCCCTGACGACACGATCCACCTCATTAGCATTATCGATATGGCCGTTCCACTCGGCCTCGATGTTTATAGCGGTTCGCTCCCTAATATGGCAGATTATGAAAGCGCCGCCCGCAGCCACGCCGAGGCTGTTATCGAACAGGCAAGGTCAAAGATCATCGAACAGCACGGCGACGTAAAGATAACGACCGACATTCTCTTTGGCTCGCCTGACAGCCGTATCGTCGAGACGGCCGAGGAACAAATGACCGACCTCATCGTGCTGGGTTCTCACGGATATAATCGCTGGGAACGCCTTTTGTTAGGTTCGGTCTCAGATTCGGTCGTGCATCATGCTCACTGCTCAGTACTGATCGCCCGAACCAATGAGAAATAATGTCGGCTTTGAACGAGATAACCGTTATTGCCCGTCGATTTGACGGTTCTGTTAAGCGCACGTGGCAATGCGAACTTATTAGCCGCGAAACCGACCGGATAAAGATGGTCGGCGTATTCGATAAGACCGTCGAACATGCCGACCTCGGCATAATTCCTGCAGGCACTGTCTCTGAGGAATATTATTATTTCGATCGGTGGTACAACATTTTCAGATTCAGTACACCCGACGGCAGCCTCATCAGCCGCTATTGCAATATCAATATGCCGCCGACATACGTAAACTCGGTTCTCGAATATGTCGATCTCGATCTGGACGTTGTCCTCTGGCCTGATGGCAAGATCGACATCCTCGACCGCGAGGAATTTGAGGCTAACAAGATCAGTTACGGCTATCCGCGGCACGTGATCGATTCTGCCGAGGCGGCTCTAAACAACATTCTCAAAATGGCCAAGAACGGCGTGCTTCCAATTTAAAGAGACGTTGCAGCAACTAATGTTTAGTATTCCAAACATTCAACAATACCCTCTTTCGAGAAAAAGGAGAGACTTTATGCCAAGGTCCATACTCATCACATCGGCTATTTTAGTCTTTGCGGCGATGTCACTCGGCTAGCGACCGGCAGTGGTCAGTTCGCCGGGACAGAGCGGCTACATTCCACCTGAACAGCTTTCCACGCCTGAGCAAATGGCTCGGATCACAAGAGCTGTCGAGGATCTCTCGGCATCGATGAAGGCATTTGTCGATAAATGGCAAAAGGTCGGCGGAATGACACTTACCGAAAAGCAGCAAAGGATCGTCCTCGGAATGGAACTTTTGAGCAAGGCCGAACAGCGCGTCGCCACGCTGCAGAACAGTCAGATACTTTTGACCGAAAAACTCAACGACACCAAAACCAAACTGACCAAGGTTGACCTTGATCTTAGGCCGCAGGCATTAGAGCGTGAGTTAAATATCGTAGGCAGTACCGATACAGATGAGCGCCGCTCGGCCCAACAGCAGCGGTTGCTCGCCGAAAGATCTAATTTGACCACTCTGTACAACCAGATCAGCAGCAATCTTCAGCAGACAAATGATGACCTTCGTCAGGCACGTGAGTTGGTCGATCGATTGCAGCGAATGTTTCTGCCACAGATCGAGAACGAATTATTAAGGCAATAAATTTCACGTCAAAGGCTGGATCCTGAGCATATAGCTGCAGATCGAGAGCGGTACGCCGGGATTTAGTTTGACGCGTTGGCCCGATGGGAGTTCGTATGAGCTGATGGTTGACGGATTACGGCCTTCGTTAATGACCCAAAAGGTACCGTTTCCGTCGGTGCCGATGGTCGCATGACGGCGGCTGATCTCGACATCGCCCGATAATGGTATATCGACCGGTTTCGAACGCGAGCCGCGACCGATCGAGATCTCGTTCTGATAGATCGGCACGACATTCTGCCTGACGCCATTGTGCCAGATCTCGAGTTTATAGAGTTCTTTTACACGCGGAGCGACGCGGGTCATTATCTCCTGTTCCTCGGTCGGCAGCGGGACGGCCTGTTGGATCGCCGGTGCCGGCACACGAACCGTCGCCGGCGGTTCGGTTTGGGCGACATTCATCGGCGACGGCGGAGGCACAGTAACATCCGGAGCCGTCGCAGGTGCGATCGTTCTAGCTGTGAGCGGAACCGATGACGCCGGTCCGGAAGATGCAGCCGGATTGGGCATGCTTTTGGGGCGTGAGAGTACGCCCGTCTTGTTAGATGTCGAGTCCTCCCAACTATGCTGTACACGAACAGTACCTTTTTCGAGAGTGCCGTCGATCCTTAATTCGATCACAAAGGACCTCGTCTCGAGTTTCTTTTTACCTGCGATCTCTTTCGCACGTTCGGCAAGTATATGGTATAGGCCCTGCTCAAGTCCGCGGCGTTTTACGCCCTGCCATTCCCTGTCGTCGTCGGTGCTTAAAAATATCGTGTACTCGCTCGGAATGATCGTCGTCCCCTGCGGCAGCGGAACCATTTCCCTCTGCATTACGGACTCGACCTCGCGGGCGATCGTGACGATAAAATCCTCAGACTTACTGCGTGGTTTGACCTGAGCGTCACGTGCCGCCTGCTCTAACGCTAACTCGGCCGTGTCGCCGTCGATCCACTTTCTTACTTTTTCGAGTACGCTCAAGTTATTTGTTCCTCTGACTGTCGCTTAGTTATCGTCAATATCGATATATTTACTGTTGAGCCAACCGCGCGTCGATGACGGAGTACCGGGGCGCGGCGGACGGCCTTGTTCGATCACATCAACTTGATACCAGTTATTCTGTGAATTTACAATCTTCAGCTTTGAATTCTTGGTCACCAATCCGATCGGATCATTGTCGGTGCTCGGGTCAGGACGCAGATTTATGTCCGTATTTGCAACGGCCGTTCTTGAGACAAATATATTCCTGACCGTCGATATAAGCGAACTGTTGCGAAAATAGACCGCAGTTCCATATAACGCGCCCGAAAAGATCATCACAAAAATGGCGAAGTAAACAAAACGCCGCAACGTCTTTCGCTTGCGTTTCGGTTTATACGGTGCATTCAGAACCGGCTCCGGATTTGGCGCTGATATCACGGGCAACGGCTGCCTTTCGATCGGCGAATACGCAGGATAGTCAGCAACCGCTGACGAACGCTCTGCACCGCCGACTTCTAATCCGAGAAGGTCAGGGTCAAGAGTTCCGCTGTCGAGTACGGCCTCAAAACTCGGCTGTGCCGGTGTAAGCGGTGAGTATCCGCGAGATACGTGCGGCTGAGGCATCTCGCCCAGCGAGCGAAGAACGGTATTGGTCTCACTCTCGGCAATGATCTCAAGCGTCGGCCCGAGATCGAACCAAAGCTCCTCGACCGATTGCGGACGCCGCATCGGATCCGGATCGGTCGCACGCCTGAGAGCCGTCAGCAATGTGTCCGACCATTCTTCGTCACGATATTCGTCAGGCAGTGAAGTGATCGGGGCATTTATAAAAGCACGCGGTGCCTCACGGGTTACGAGTGTATAAATGGTCTTGGCAAGCGAATAGATATCTGCCGCCGGCGTCAGCTTTACGGTACCTTGATCTTGTGCGAACGGACTATGCTCAGGCGGGGCATAAACATTTGTCCCGACGCGGGTGATCGGCGCATCGGCGGCGGATATACGTGCAACGCCAAAATCGGCGATCTTTGCGGTTGTAAGGTCCTCGGTAAGGAGAAGGTTGTGCGGTTTTATATCTCGGTGAATGATATTGCGTCGATGGGCGAACCCGAGGCCTGAGCAAACCTGTTCGATATAGCCCATCGCGGTCGCGAGAGGTAATTCACGCTTTCTGATGACAGATTGCATGTCGCCGCCTGCCAGATACTCGAGCACAAGATAATGAAAAACGGTACCGGCCAGATCACGTGCCGTACCGTGGCCGAGACGGCTGATGATGTTCGGATGTCGCACACGGTCAAGCGCGGCGGCCTCGTTCTGAAAATTCTCGATGAGTGTTCTTTCGAGATCTATATCGACATCATCCTGTAGAAAGACATTAAGCGCCTTGAGAACGACGATCTTGTGCGGCGATGTTGGCGATGCCATTATATCGCTCGCGACAAAGATCTCAGCGTAACTTCCCTGTCCCAGCCGACGATGCACATCGTAGCGCTTGTCGAGCCTGCTATTTGTTAGCGAAAGTTCCCTCATTTAACGCGATCACAGACCGGGCAATGACCGCCGGCCTTCACTGAATTTACGATATCACAACTCAAATGTTCGCCGAATGTGAGGGGCATCGCGAGTTTCGTGTCATGAAACGCAGAGTGTTAATTTTCAGGAAAATTGACGCGGATCGCGGCGTAGGCATCTGATTCGCCGACCGTCAGAACATCCGTTCCGAGGAGTGCTGTAAGTGCTTGCAGCGAAGGCTTATCGACCACGATCGTGCGCCCGCTGCTGCGTCGTGCCTCGGCGGCAGCCTGATCTAATGAGGTAAAGAGGTCGATGTATCGATGGCCGTACCAAAGCAGTTCGTTCTGCCTGTCCCATTGCGGTATGCCGGCCGTGTACATAATAATGCGTTCACCGACGGGCGTTGCTTCGTCCGTCAGCGGGCCGAGGGTATGCATATCTTCGGCTCTAATGCGATAGTTCGGCACAAATGCGACGACCAGAAAGATCGCGATCATCGCAGATGCTACCACTCGCCGTATTCGACGAAGCCCTGTCTCGCCAAAACATCTCAATACAGCATATCCCGCAACTATCGCAAGGACGGGATATATCGGCAAAATATAGCGAACCTCTTTCACGCTCGCAATGCTGAACGGGACCAGCACGATCAGGAACCATATCAGCAAAAGCACCGCAAACCTCGAATGTCGTAATACCCTGTCCTTTACCGCAAAGAACAGCCCGATTAGAACAACCGGTATCCACGGCACGAAACGCGTAACGATCTTGGGAATATAAGCTAAATACGAAGCTGCTTTTGCCGTAAAGCTTTCGTCACCGGCGGCCGATGCGTGTGCAGAGATGTTTCGGAAATACGCATCAATAAAGGCTTGGCCGTAAACGAAATATTCGTGCAGATACCATACAGACGGCAGCCCGAAAGACATCAGCGTGAATCCGGCAAATTCTTTTCTGAACAAGGAACGCGGCCCGAAACAATATGCGATATGTACCGCGATCGCGAGATATGCCATAAACCCGAATGGCATTCGCATCAGGTTCGACAGCCCTATCATCACGCCCGCGATGATCAATTCCGGGCCGTGTCCTGCATCGTCCTTTTTTATCGAACGCAAATAAAAATATATTGCCGCCGTAAAAAAGAAAGTAAAGGGCACGTCCGTCATCGGATTTGCCGAATATTTTGTGAATGTCTGTGTCGTCGCAAGTATCGCGGCAGACAATGCGGCAAATTGTGTGAGGTCAGGTTCGTCTTTGCCGCCGGACGTTTCTGCCGCAAAAGCTCGGCGGACGATCAGATAAGTGAGCAGGACAATTCCCGCACCAAATAGTATGCACGGTATTCGCGATGACGGATCGGAGATGCCGAATATCTTGAATGTGAAAGCGACGATCCAAATGAAAAGCGGCGGCTTGTCAAAATCAGGGTGACCGTTGAAATGCGGGGTCCAAAGATCGCCGGACGCGATCATTTCGCGGGCCTCAAAAGCGTAGGCCGCCGAATCGTATCCGCCGAGATCGCCCCGCGTTATGCCTGTGAACATCACGAACGCGAACCAGAGAACCGCAAATATCGCAAAGTTTCGCGCGGAATTCGAGCGCATCGGCGTACTTGATCTGTCGTAAAGATTGTCGTCCACTTAAACCAGTACGGCCGCCGCAGACGGAGTTGCGGATGTTTCTTTAGAGACCTGTGCCCACGTAACGATCTCGATCGAGCGATCGGATATATTTTTCCAAAGCTGTTCGCTTAAAAGTGCTCGAAATTCGGCCTCGCCGTCCATTTCGGGATACGGAACGGCGGCCGCGATGCTCGGATGAACCACGAGTTCCGTCACCCCGTCTCGCAGGAGGCGAAATTCATTCATTAATAAGTCTTCATTATATGCACCGGCAAGCTTAAATCCGAGAAAATGATCGCTTGAAACGACGTTTTTGTGCCTGAACAAGAGTAATGATACACCGTTCATCGCTCGCAGCATATATGACGGCAGAACCCGCCGTCTGTGCGGATTGGCCTCAGACGGAGTGCGGATGGATGCGATGCCGTATCTTGCGGAAAGGCGCTGTGTGATGCGCCGAAAAGGCGGAAATGAGTGAATGTGCTGGTGACTGTCGAGATGCGATATTTCGATGCCGTTGGATCTGAGCAGTTCAATCTGCGCCGACCACTCTGCATCGAGCGCGGCACCGACCCGCAAAGGTGATGTCAGCCAACGTAGGATGAGAGAGTTGCGGTCAACAAATGCTCCGTCCTTATCGAGGATCGCTTTTACCTCAGCCGTCTCTGCGACTGGCGTTCCCTCGACGGCATTCAAATGTACGCCGACCGAAACTTCCGGATGTCGTTTTAGAAATGATACTGACTCGGCAAAATAACGCCCCGTCGCAAGCACTGATGTATCGCGAAGCCGCCCGCCCTCGATAAGCTGCTCGATCGCGTCATTGACCTCTCTACATAGACCGTAGTCATCCGCATTAATTATCAATCTTCTGGCCATTAACTAGGTCGAATTGTGGTGAACCGAAACCCGTTCCCGCGATCCTGCCTGACCGACGCATTTCCCTCGAATGTCTGAAAGCGAGAGAAAGGTGGGAAGCAAGCTCCTTGACTATTCCAAAAACCACCGCCGGACGCGACAGCGTCGAAACGCCTCGCTCACGCGGCAGATAAACGAGCGGCTCCTCAACGATACGAAGCCCGAGCCGTTTGACCTCAAGCAGCATTTCGACATCTATAAAAGAACCTTCGGATTGAAGCACGGCCTCATCGACAAATCGACGCGGAAAGACCTTGCATGCAAAGTTGACGTCATTCATCTTCAGGCCAAAGATCATTCTGATCCCGAAGTTGTAGCCCTTTGTGAGAATAAGCCGTTTGGCGCCTTCGCCGCGATTTAGCCTAAAACCGGAAAGCACCTTATCATCGCCAGATCTGGCAAAAAGTCCTGGTATCAGATCGAAATCGAAAGGAAGGTCGGCGTCTGTATAGAGCACTCTTTCGCCGGTCGATCTTTTGATGCCCGTCCTGATCGCGGCACCGAGGCCGCGGTTATGTTCGTGCTGTACGACGACGATGCGGCTGTCCGCTGCGGCACGGTCGGCCGCCATTTGAAATGTCTCGTCGCTGCTGCCGTCGTCAACCAGTACCAGCTCGACGCGCTCCGGCATTTTTTCTGCGACCCTAAAAACCTCGTCGATGAGATGATGGACATTTTCCCTCTCATTAAAGAGCGGAACAACGATCGAATAGGTCGTCTGCTTGTTTAATGGCATCTAAGCTCCGATATTTTGTTGCCCGGATAATGAAAAAAAACAGACCGTTCGTTTATACTGAATCTCTAAACAATATCGGCCAATAACCTTAATCTGCGCCGGTTGTTAGAAAAGGGTGTCGAGCTTTGCAGGGCAGACACCCTTTTCGTACCTTTAGCCGATCCCCTCTACGACACCGGCTTACATATAAAATTATGCAAATATACAAACGCGATTAACAGTTGGAGGTGTCCGTTTTTAATATCGGAACCCAATGTTAAATATCGTAGGAATGTGTCTTACAGTATTTTTGAGATCTACGAGTGTTTTAAAAGCTCGTGATTGACCGCATGACGCGTGAGATCCGCATTTGTGGTCATACGCATCTTTTCAAGAATGCGTGTTCGATAGGTGCTGATCGTTTTGATACTAAGATTCAGTTCGTCGGCTATCTGGCTGACGGTCATTCCGTTGGCGAGTGAGATAAAAACCTCATATTCCCTATCAGACAGAGATTTATGTGCATCATCGGTGTTGCCGCTTTCGACAAATGACGCCAAAAGCTCAGCAACGACCGGACTGATATATTTGCTGCCCTGCATTACCTTGCGAACTGCCGTCACCAGATCGTCACCCGCAGATTCTTTATTCATATAACCGGCAGCTCCGGCACGAACGGCTCGCACCGCATACTGGTCCTCGGGGTGCATACTCAGTACAAGCACCGGCAAGTGCGGGTAAAGACGTTTGATATCCTTGAGCGTTTCGAGGCCGTTTCGGCCAGGCATTGAGAGATCGAGGATCACAACATCAGCCTCAGTATCACGCAGAACGTCCATCAGGTCGGCTCCATTCTGGGCCTCGCCGACGACCGAGAGGTCATCGACCGAAGATGTGAGATTCTTTAAACCCTGTCGAACGATCGCATGATCGTCAGCAATAATGATCCTGATCATAGATGTCTATTAAACTGCTAATTAACGGGCGCGGTCAAAAGCACTACCGTTCCGTTTGGTGTACCGCGAAAAACCTCAAGTTCGGCATTTATCAATCGGGCACGTTCACGCATTCCCATAATGCCAAGTGAACCTGTGCGTTCGAGCCTACTCTCATCAATGCCTTTACCGTCATCTTCGATACGGAGGACGACCTTGCGGTCTCTTTCTCTCAGATCGACAGTGACGGTCTCTGCATCGGCATGACGAGCGATATTGGTCAATGCTTCCTGAAAGATCCTGAAGATCGCCGTGTTGCCGTCAGCACTCATATCGACGCCGTCAACATTTGCCGACATCAGACAGGTCTTGCCCGTGCGACGCTGAAACTCCTGTGTCTGCCACTCGATCGCCGCGACGAGGCCAAGATCGTCGAGTATCGGCGGCCTTAATTCTGTCGCGATACGCCTAACGGTCGTGATCGACGAGTCGATCTGAGACGGCAGATCTTTCATCCGCTGAGCGACCTGTTCACTGACGGGTTTGCCCTCTTTGATCTCATTTCTGATCATATGAAGGTCAAGTTTTAAACCTGTCAGAGCCTGTCCTAACTCATCGTGGATCTCACGTGCCATCCGTCTGCGCTCTTGTTCGAGCAATGACTGCTGTCGTGTCGAAAGCGCACGCAGGTTCTCACGAGATTCTTTAGCTTCTTCGGCGATCGTGCGGATCCAGTTGATTAGGTAAACAAGTCCGGCCCCCTCGATAAAAAAGATCGAAAGCCTCAAAAAACTGTCAACGCTGCCGCCGACCTTATTTTCAGGTGACACGAAGAAATAATCGATAATGACACCCGACAATACCGTCGCAACCATTCCGGGCTTTGTGCCAAATCGCCATGCCGCCGCAAATATCGCCAAAAAGAATAGCGGCGAAGCGATCGACTTGATGCGTGTCCACATCAGCAAATTAAGCGCAAGAGCGGCGGCGACAAAGAGTATCGTCGCACCATAATCGACCAGCAACTTTAAGGCTTTGGATGAAAGCGTTCGATTTTCCACTTGAGCAAGTTGATGTTGTACGTCAGATATTACACCCAAAAGCCTATAAATTACTACTCGAAATCAAAAGAAAAATGGCCCGGAGATATTAGTCTCCGGGCCCGTTGCTGATGCACTGTATCGCCGGTTATTCGTTAGTTCGCTGGAAACCGGTCGTCTGTACGTACTGGAAGTACGGTGTTCCGGGCGGAATGCGTGCCGGATCGAGGAATGTGCTGTCAAATACCCAGTTTCGGACAGGGGGTTCATATACCGTCGCACAACATTTGAACGCACCGTTATTGTTTCTGGAATTGAACAGATTGATGAGCGAACCCGCATAATCAAGCCTTATACCTGATGCACTCGGCCACTTTTCCAGAAATCGCTTAAAGTTGTGAACGCCGCCATTCTCATTCTCACCGCTGACGCTGCTGCCCTGATTGGCAGCATTTTTCTTGGTCGAGATCGTATCGCCCGTGATCAGTGCAAAACGCATCTGCGTAGTTGTCGCGACACGGCTTGCTTCGGCATAAGGGTATGTAAAGCTCTGTGCGTCATTCCAGTTGTTTGACAATACAGTTACAGCATCGGCAACGATCGACGCAGGAATGTGCAGCGGAGTATTGAATGGTAAGTATCCGTTGTAGGGCGTATTGCCATTTGTCGGAGGCGTGTTAGCTCCGGTCGCATTAAAGTTGCCCCAGATATAAACCCCATTCTCAGATGCAAAAGTAAATCCTTTTGTATTAGCGGAGGTAGTTGCATCATAAATGCCCGGTATCGTCGTACCGTTTATGAGCCTCACACCGCGTCTAAAATACGGGTGATCGTTGACGGCGGCCTCATCGGGATACCATTCGTCAGCATACTTTGCGGCCTCACAGTCGGAAGCCGTTGATGGGAACCTCGGTGTAGCACAGCCGGTCATCGCGGTGTTGATATACTTCGCAAGCAGCGAACCATGCAGATAACGTCCAACAGGTTCGATGTCTTCGCCAGGATCGAGAACACCTGCATTCGGCGTTGTGCCGTATATATCCTCCATAGCGTACTTTCCGTCAAAGTCGGAATCACCACGTCGGTCGGAAACATAAACGACCCAACCGTTGTTGCTAGGTATAGACGAACTTGTTAATCCACCTTGAAATAAACCATCGAAATCGCCGCGCAAGAACCGTCGAAGATTTGCTACGTCGATCGTCAGCATGCTCATTATTCCGTTACGAGTAACCTTGTTAGATGAATATTTAGTAGCATCATCGTAATAGGTTCCTTCGCGGGTATCGAACATCTCAATCGGGAAAGGAACGATCGCCAGATTTGACTGAGCACCGCCGGGAAATGACGATGTCGGGTTTGCTAATTTAAGATGGTACTGATTTTCGGCACTTGCATTCGGATCGGCGGCGGCCGCAGTACATTTTGGTGTTCCTGATGTCGGACAACCGGATGCGATCAATGTTGCACTTGCTCCGGTAAAGCGAGTGACCAAATTAGCAGAATTTGAACCACTGCCATAGTTTTTGAGAAAACCACCGGTTGTCGGAATTACCGTGCCGGCGATCATAAATGTCTGCAATTTGATCACCGAGCGGCTATCAGGATAGGTTGATACAGAAGTCCCCGTCTGTGCAGTAGTTGCCTTGATATTCGCACTCGGCGATGCTGCAGTACCATTGTCAGAATGGGTTCCCGAGTAACCGGAAATACCCAAGGCAGCTATAGCTTCCTCAGTTACACCCATACTGAGAAAATCCTTAGTAATATCACTTGTAATGATCGCTCCGGTAACAGTGTTCGTCTGCACCGTCTCAACCTTGATCCAAACGGCCCGATTATTCGGATTATATTTTGAACTAACCAACCGATAGCCATTAACAGGTGTCGGTTTATAGCCGCAGGTGCTATCAGAGGTATTGAGCTTCATACATAGAGGAGTGACACCGCTTACAAGCATACCGTAACCCGGGCCTGCGGCATCACTGCCGTCAGTTGCTCCGTCAAGTCTAAGGCCGCATGGTGTTGTGACCGCAGCGGTGCCTGTTCCTGATGCACATCCAGGCAATTTTGCTTTGCTGTCAGCGAGACTGATGCGGATGCCGGGTTTATTGGCAAATCTTTCGGTCTTGATAATATCGTTGTCAGCAGTTGCGGCGGTTACAGGCTGGACTGTTCCGTTATTATTGTAAAGATCTCCGACCGAATTGCCGCGCTTGATCATTTCGATAAGATCGGTATTTGCACCAACGTTCATCGGCAGTCTGAGTGCAGGAACCTGTGCCTGAATATTGCCGTCGAACTGTGCACTCTGCGTCGCCCATTGCGGATTTAGCTTGCTCGGCGGCAGATCGGTATTCGGCGTCGGAACCGGTTTCGGATTTGGCGGCGGGAATGCAAAAACATTGTCAGGGCTTGTGACCGATGACGTGTTTAGAACGCTTCCCATAGTCGGCAAAAGCTGTTTAAAAGTTCCCGATGCATTCTTGATCCAGGTCTGGTTATTTGCAATGTCCGACTGATTCCAATTGCGCCATGATTGAGTAACGATATGTCCGACCGCAGTTACGCGTGAGTCGAAATATACGCCGTCCGCACCGGGCGAAATGAAAAAATTGCCGTTAGAATGCACGCGTCCGCCAAAACTGAATCGCGGCGGCCTGAACAACTCAAGATCGTCATTATAAAAGATACCGAACTGAAAGATCGGAATACGGTTATTCAGCACATTTCGCGTGAGTTGCACCTGAACGCCGTTAACGTCTGTGGCAGTTGTCCTGAGCCGCCATGAATCTCTGATCGCGTACAAGCCGCTGTACGGGCCGCCCGAAAGGACGACCGTCTGACTCAAAGATGTCTGGAGCGGAGCCTCCTGATCCATTTTATATTTACCGCCGACTGTATCTGACAGGCCGGGAACCGGCGCGTTCTTAACAGCATCAATATCCGAAGACAACGGATTTAGACGCGCCTCGAATATCTTGTTAAAGTTACGCGTCATCATCTCGAGGCTGCCCTGAGCGGCGTAAAATGTACGCGTCTCGGCGGTCTCGTTACTGACGGCTACGGTCTCGGCCGATGTTCTCGACAGAGCGATCGCGACAAAGACAGAGATCAGTGCAAGTACGAATAGTGCGATCACTATCGCCGAACCGCGTTCGCCGGAACGATCGGATCTCGTCGAATTATCAGAGGGGCAATTATCGATTCTGGTGGACATCTTTGTTTACCTTCTTCAAAAAAACTAATTTGCGTCGTAGCCTAGATTTCGTGTGCTGAATGTCGAGGTCATCGAAACCTCAAAGGGTTTGCCTGTCGGGTCTTTGTCGCCGGACTTGGCCTTTACGGTAAAAGTAACCTGTCTGACCGCGGCGAGATTTGACGGAGTATCATCCGCCGTTCCGGCAACACCGTCAGGGCCGGCTAGCGGATTGTCGTTGATCGTACCGTTATCCATCACATACTTGACCTGAAAATCCTCAACATCAAATACGAGCGGTTCATCGACGTATGCGACCGCCGGAAGAACGTTGCCGTATTCGCGGCGTGTCAATGTACCGTCCGCAGTTACAAAGTAGGTCACCATACGGACCTTCATAATATTCGCGGGTACGGTAATGCTCCTCAGCGGGCCTGTGCTTCCCGTCAGATTGAGGTGAAGCAGATCACCGTCAGCGAACTGTATATTATCGCTGCCGCTCAGAGCAGTAACGAGGCCAAGCGTCGCACCGGTGTTGCCCGTGATGAGGTAAAGATCGTTTACCTTACATCCCGAGTTGCCGCCGCTGACCGGCACGATCTGATCGATGCCCGTTGACGGAGTGGTGGCCGCATTGATGCTGATCGGTGTCGAAACACCGTCGATCACGTTAAATGAAGAGTCCTTATAAAGGAAAGTAACCTGATCGGTCTTTACGTTAGCCGTCGAGTTAAAAGTGTTGAGCGTAATGTTATTGCCCGCGATGATCGGCGGCACAGTGTCACGCGTCGTGTCAATGTCATTGGGTATGCCGAGCAGTGTCGAAATGCGGTTATCAGGCGAGACGACCGTATTCTTTAGAGGGTAGCCGTAACCGGCGTTATAGGCGTCTCTGCCGAGAAGATTGAGTGCGAGACGAACAGTCTTATTTAGCGAAGTGTTCTCAACGGCCTCACTTCTGACGCGACGAGCAACCTGCATCAGGCCAAATATCGACCCCGTAACTACCATGAACAGGACAAGCGAGATCAGCAGTTCGATAAGCGTAAATCCGTCATTACTGCTGATGTCTCGATCGTTGTTAAAATTAGCGGATAATGTTTGCCGTTTCATTTTTTTAGCTACCTACGACAGCGTAGTCTGTCAATACGGTGGTAAGTTCCTCTTGCCGTGTCATCGTGCCGACGTAATATCGCACTTGGATCTGAACGAACCTGATACGCACTTTATTCGTGCCCGGTGAGGGACAGTTATAAGACGGACGGTCAGGGTCACATTGATCGGTAATGATGATCTGACGCTGCATCGAGTTTGTCGGCGGGCCGCCGTCATCTGCTGTGCCGAAAACTCCGTCGGTACCAGCATCAGGTTTGACCGGCTGCCATCCGGTAAGAAAGACACCGCGAGGCGTACCGTCAACGACGTTTGAACCAACGTTTCCGATCGCGTCCCAGCCGAGGCGGTCAGGGTCGGTCTCTTTTGCCGACATAAGCGATTCCATAGTGGACGCAGCGATCTGTTTTGCGTTTATCTGAGTCGCCTGTCCGCGTGCGGTTATCACAGACGCCGAAAGTCCCGACATAAGTGCCAGGATGCCGACCATCAAAATGACGATCGCGATCATTACGTCTATATACGAAAATCCTTCTTCGGATCTGCTTTTCATACGATTCCTCATTTAGGTGGCGACAAATACTGTACCTGCGAACTTCCAATATCTGATGGCTCCGCTGCCGCCGAACATTGTGATCACCCGCACTTCGCCCTTGTTTCTCGGCGTGAGGCTGCCTGACGTCTGCGGCGGCCAAATATATAGGTTGGCGCTCACAGGTGCTCCGGAATAATTAATTACCGATCCATCGCTCTGAAATCGCGCGTACCATACCTTATGAGCATTGATCGTGTTGGCACCGTCGGTATGTCCTACCGAATCAGATGCGAAAACGGCGTCGTTATAATTTGGCGGATTCGGTTTTGTGACTCCGGCGGGTATCGTATCGACACGAAGGTCGCTCGTCTTATCGAGAGGTTGCTTCTTTATCAGAACACCGGGCGATGTCGGCCCTTTGTCCTCGATCAGCAGCATAACGTTGTCGGTCAGATCGATCTCAAATCTGATGGTCTTGCGCTTTACGAGTGCGGTCTGGCCAGCTTCGCTCATCATATCCATTATCCGCTTTGACTGATCGTCAGAGCGATATAGTTTCCGATAGCTCGACAGCATAGGTATCGAGATCGCGATCAAAATTGCCATGACCGCAAGCACAATAAGAAGCTCGGCAACAGAAAAACCGGCTTGCGCGTCTCGCCGGGCGGCGGACCTTATCGCTAGAAGATTGTACATAGACCTAAGGTGAGTAATGGAACCATCCCTAGACCGGCATCAGGTAAATCCTGTCGCCTCCGGCATCTAAGGAGTGCTATGAAGAATAAATGCGGAAATCGAACGACATTCCACAAAAAGATTTTACATAGTTTAAATATATTTAGCAACCAATTTATTGTTTCTATTTAAAGATTTTTTTAGATAAACTTAGTGCAAATCTTCGTATCTCGATCAATGACGCAGGATCAGAACCCCAAATCACCATCGATCTCACCCGACCGACTGCTGAGAGGCGTGCTTACAAAGCTCGGCGACACGCTCGACCGTGTGACCGGACGACGCTATACTCCATCGAGCAGCCTCGCGACCAGCGAACTGTCCGAACGCATTAAAAAGCTGCTTGATACTGAGGCTCGTCAGACCGAGGGCAAAGGCAAGGTCGTACCGCATCACATTATCTTAAAGATGCAGTGGGATAAATTTGCGACCGATGACAGTACGACCCTCGATTCCCTTCGAGACGAACTGCTGATTGCGACCATCGATCATATAAATGACTCAACATACTATATATATGCACCGGTCGATATAGAGATAAAACCCGATTACTTTACCGAGGGCGTAAAGCTCATCGCGTCATTCGACAGTATATTTACATCGCCCGAAAATGAGGCCGAGATGAATGTAACTGTTCCGTCATTCAAACCTGGCGTGCTGATACCTGACGCATTGCCCGAACCGCCAAAACCGCCGCGTATCGAACTCACTGCTACATTCGACGTTCCGGGCGGAACCAAGCTGATCAAAGCGGTCTTTCCCGATAATGGCAGATTATCGGTCGGCCGCACCGTCGAGAACGCCGTTCGCGTTGACGATGTTAGTGTTTCAAAACATCATGCCGTCATTGCCGTAACCGACGGCGACAGCTTATCGGTCGCCGATACAGGCTCGACTAACGGAACATTCAAAAACGGCGAACGTATTGCCTATGGAAAGGCCGTCGAGTTTACCGAAGCGGACAAGATCTCATTTGGTACGGTCTCGGTGTCATTTAAGGTCGAGCTAACCGCTCCTGAGATCGCTCCACCGGCAGATGAGAACATCGCCTCGGCGGATGAAACAAGAGGATTCACGATCACCTATGACGACGGCGTCAAAACCGGTACAAATGAGGACAGATCAGATCAATGACGAATATCCTGGCATTTATTGACTGGACCAAGTTCAAGCCTGAACAGATCTTTGGCGGGCAGGTACTCGAGCGCACACCAGCCGGGTTATCGATCATATATCTGATCGGCGTCGGGGTATTGCTTGCTTTCCTCGCGATCGTATTCTTTTCGACGCTGCGGCGCCCGACATTTACTTATCAACGTGGCCTTTCGCCGTCAGTTGCTAAAAAGCTGACCATGAACCGCTCTAACCGAAGCCTAAGAGCGTGGCACATATTCTTTGTTCTGCTGGCAATGATGGTGTATGGCTTTCACGTTTATTGGACGCGATTTGCCGATGACAGTAACGAACAATTTCAGGCTCTGAGCTACAAGGACCTTCGGACACGACGGACAAATGCGTCCGAACTTCGTGGTTGGATACTCGACCGAACCGGCAAGCTCGATGCTTCGCTTGCGTATTACAAGCTGTCAAAGGACGGCGGCCTGCAGCGTGAATATCCTCTCGATAAAGAGATGGCTCATCTGCTCGGCAACGAACGCGGTACGCCCGGCCTCGAACGCTCGCTCTTTCGCAAAGAGGCCGACCCGATGCCCGAGGCATGGGAAATTCTAACTAAATACAAAAAACCCGAGCCTGAGCAAAAGGACGTACGTATAACCATCGACCGCGATCTGCAGACATTCGTCGCGAAGAAACTTGACGGAAAAAAAGGCGCGATCGTCGTAATGAACCCTCAGAGCGGCGATGTTTACGCTGTGTATTCCAATCCGTCATACAGCCTTCAGGATGTAAAAACACTCGACGACTATCTAAAACTCGAAGGCGACCGTGCCAATCAGCCGCTGCTCAGCCGTGCGATGCGTGAATATTACACTCCCGGCTCAACATTTAAGACATTGACGATGATGTCGGCATTTCGTGCCGGCAAACAGGACACGATGCTCGGCGATATGCCCTCGACGGCAGATCCGCCTTGCTACACGCCGTTTCGCGGATCACGTCCGATATGCGACGCCGGCGGCAGCTGCGAGATATGTCAGCCTGCGGTGTCGATCCGCGATGCATTCAAAGTATCGAGTAATCAGTATTTCGCTAACCTTGCTAACGTTCTCGGCCGCGAACGTATGGCCGAGACCGCACGTCTTTTTGGCATAGCAACCGTCGATACTCCCGAAGAGGCCCTGACGCAGGGTTATTTTCCTGATGTTTGGAATGCAAGCGATAAACGCATCTCTAATTCGATCAGCCCGCGGCGATCTACGATGGTCGTCGGCAAAAGTTTAACGCTGTTCGACTTTGGCCTCGAAGGCATGGGCCAGGGCCTTGCGTCGCAGATGACGCCATTTCAAATGGCACTCATTGCGTCGGCGGCGGGCAATCTTCAGGGTAATTTGATCAAACCTCGCATCGAGGCCGATCAGCAGCCGCAGGTAATGGCAAATGTCCTAACACCTCAGCAAGGAGCGATCGTACGTGAGATAATGTCCACCGTTACCGAAGAAGCAGGCGGAACCGGCGGCGCCGTTCGTGCCGCTCTGAATGGTACCGGCATTGCCGCAGGCGGCAAGACCGGGACGGCAGAAAAGGACAATGCACCTTTATTTGACGCTGACGGCCAGCGAAGATTTACGATAATTAAAAAGAAAGGTCCTAACGGTGAAACTGTCGAAGAGAAAAAGTATCTCACTTTCGACCGGACCGACGGTTGGTTCATTTGCATCGCACCGCTTGAAAACCCGCAGCTCGCGATTGCGGTGGTAATCGAGGATATCGGCAGCAAATTTGGCGGCAGCACAGCCGCCCCTGTGGCGGCGGACGTGATACTCGAAGCACGAAAACTCGGCTTGCTCGGCGATAAATATAAACCTAAGGCACCGGCAGCATCACCGCAAAAGAAGAAAAAGAAATAACCGTGAACAATCGCACATTCGCAAATACTGTAATTCTGCTGATAGTCGTCGCATTGACGGCGATCGCGCACTATTCGATCAGTTACGGTGCATTGATCAGAGGTTATCAGACAAGTTCGCTCGCCGCGTATCGCAACGTCGCCCTTATCCTCGTTCTTGCCCTTTTGCCGGTCGTCATCAAAAAGGTACTTAAATATCAGGGCAGTTGGACTATGTATACTGCGTGTGTGATCTTATTTTCGATCGGCCTGATCGTACAGTATCGGCTTTTTTCTGACCGCGAATATGTTGCCGACATCGATCCGGCCGAGCGTGCAAAGATACAGAACAGCTCGATGACCGACCGCGAAAAGGCAAAAGCGTTGCTTGCCGCAAAGATCGCCGCCATCGCTGAGGAACGCGAGGCAAAGATACATACCGCACAGCTCCATTACGTACAGGAAAATTATTCTGCCGAAAAAAAGCAGATGATGGGCCTCAAACCGTCGCCGCCGTCACCTGTCGATCTCTCGACAGAAACGCCGCGTCCCGTCCGCGAATCACTTTACGGCACGATATTTACAGGTAATACGTTAATTCCCTTATTCGGTATCTTTTGTCTGCTCGCGACCGTCATCGCCGTCCGCCGTGACGACATTCAGCGGCTGCTTCAAAATAACGGGATACTGATCGTACTGCTGACTCTGATACCGCTTTTTGTCGCGGCGGTCACATCCCGTGCCGGTAAGGCTCTCGGCAATATGACCCCTTGGGAACCGGCTAAGATACCTTTTCTGATCGGATTTGCGGCGATACTCGCGGTGCTTTATCGCGATCTTGCTCGTACATATTGGGGCTTGCCGCGAGCTAAGGACGTTTTTCCGCTTATATTTATGGCGGTGCTGCCGTTCCTGCCGTTCTTTGTGCTAAAGGATTTTGGACAGATGATGGTATTTAGTGCGGTCTATGCGACGCTTTATCTCGTCGCTGTTCGCAGATTCTCGCAAAGATTCGTATTGATCGGATCGGTCGCACTTGCATTGAGTGTGCTTATTGTCGGAGCATTGCCGACGACGACACAAGCAAAGATACCTCTGCTGCCAACGCTTGCAACGCCTGTCAAAACGATCCTGCCGAACCGCATCCAGCAGCGTTTTCATCTATGGCTCGACGGATTTGATCCGCCGTCACCCGATACGCCGTGGTGGAAAGAGGATTACGACGATTATTATGCCGACCTAGTCAAAAAAGACCCGAAACTGCCTGAGATGCTCGAGGAGAATCCTGATATGCAGCGGTCGATCAATACCGATGCCTGGTTCGACATTCTCGCTTTTCAGCCGGCACAGGCAACCTTTGGCCTTGCCTCGGGCGGCATTTCCGGCCGCGGCCTCGGGTTAGGCTATCCTGAGTTGATCCCCGTATCTGATTCGGACTATGTTTACGCGGCTCTCGGTGAGGAAATGGGCCTCACCGGCGGGTTACTGCTGATCTTTGCCCTTGTGGTATTTGTGACCGCAGGCGTCCAGACCGCACGCGAATCTCGCGATATGTTCAGCAAATTATGCTGTATCGGCCTCGCGGCTTTCATCGGATTTCAGGCGCTCGTAAATATCGGCGGCATCACACGTGCACTGCCGATGACAGGTATCACGCTGCCGTTTGTCAGCCATGGCGGTTTCAGCCTTATTACCAGTTTCGTTATGCTTGGTATGTTAATGGCGTTCTCGCATCGAAATGCTCTCGATGCGACCCGCGACGCACTTAATGCACAAAACCCAGCCTTTACAGGCTAATTGAGCTTTTTTGAAGGAGTTATACGATGTCACAAGGCTACAAGATCGTCTCGGCTTCGGTAAGCGATCGGGGACTCAGCGATAAGCGTCCGCAGAATGAAGATTCGTTCCTCGATATACCGCAGAAAGGTATTTTTGCGGTTGCCGACGGTGTCGGCGGAGCACAGGCCGGTGAGGTTGCTTCGCAGATGGCGGTCGAGATATTGGCTGAGGCATTTACCAATATGCTGCCCGGCTCAGATGCCGAACAGGTGATGCACCTAGCTCTCGTCCAAGCAAACTCGGCGATAAATCAGATGTCGAGCGAACTGCCGCAACTCTCTCAGATGGCGACTACGATCGTTGTTCTTCACCTTGACGGAAATATCGTGACGATAGGCCATGCCGGAGATTCGAGATTGTACAGGCTCGATCCAAAAGGCATGCTGCATCGCGAGACTGACGATCATTCAATGGTTGCCGAAGAGGTCCGTGCCGGCCGTATGACCGAGGAACAGGCCGAAAATCATCCCGCAAAGAATATCATCAGCCGCGCACTCGGTGCTGAACCGAATATAGAGGTCGAACTCAAAACAAAGATCGTCGATGGCCGCTGTATATACCTGCTCTGCTCTGACGGCATCACGCGTCATATACCTGATGCCGAACTCGCCGCCATCCTTGCCGAGAACGACCCCGAGCAGGCCTGCGCTCAAATGAAGCGACTCTGCTATGCACGCGGTGCCGAAGATAATCTGACCGCTGTCGTTGTCCACTATGAAACAGACGCCGCCGAGTCTCGTGATACCGCCGAAGCAATGATCGACACGCTTCGCGGCAGCGACCCTCACACGGCGAATGACGAGGACGACACGGTCGCGACCGCTCGCCCTGCCGCCGAACCCCATCAACCGGCGGCAGCTGACGAACTTATCGAGATAGATACCGTTTCGCTGACGCGGCAGCAGATGCCGGATCTTGCTGGCTCTGACCTTGTCATACTCGATGACGATAATAATGACGGCCCAATAACAGAGCCTGCTCCAACGCCTCTCGAAACACGTGCTCCTGTTCAAGAACCGATCGCTCCGACCGTATTCGCCGGAGCATCAGCTGACGAACAGCACGAGCATGAGACCCGCAGCGGTTCAAATGTACTCGCAGCATCGATCGGTTCGCTGATCTTAGGTGCCTTGATCGGCCTTGCGGTATATCATTTTGCACTTTTACCGCAGACCGCACCCGCAGCTCCGGCACTTGATGACATGAGATCTAAAAATGTGCCCGAGACCACTTTTGAGGAAAGCCGCCGTCTTGTCGATAAGGATCCGACTCTTTATCTGCAGCGAATGGGCACCGTCGATGATGCCGAAGGCTTTTATCTCGCCGGCCGTGCTCACCTTTTACTCGGTGATGCCGCAGCCGCGAAAAAGGAATTCGCCGAATCGAGATCACGCCTATCCTCGATCTCTGACCGTTCGAATTCAAAGGTTATAGCGACTGACATTGCGATCATGATGACCGCGATCCGGGATACGGCATCTGAGGCTGATCTGAAAAAGGAACTCGCCGCACCGGCTCCAAATGAACCCGCGAACACGGCTAACGCATCAAATGCGGTCTCCGAACAGCCTGTCAGGTAAATTTTAATGTAAGTCCTATTTTATTGTCCGCTGTCGTTTTGCCTCGAACAAAATGACAGCGGCCGAGACCGCGAGATTAAGGCTCTCGACCTCACCGTTCATAGGTATCTCGACCGTGGCGTCGAGTTGTTGAATTATCTCATCCGATAATCCCGCCGCCTCTGACCCGATAATCAATGCGCTGGGTGCGGACCAATCATATATGTAAATGTCATCAGCCGCACCGAGAGCAGCTCCTACAGTGCGGATATTAGAAGCCCTGCATTTTTCGCTGAATGCCGTAAACTCAACGCCGCCGACCGTTCTTACACGAAACGCCGACCCCATCGAAGCCCGCAGTGCCTTTGGTGAGAAGGGGTCTGTCGAACCTTTTGAAATGAATATAGCCGCCACACCGGCAGCCTCGGCAGTACGCATCACTGCCCCTAGATTTGACGGATCTGATATACGGTCGAGATAGAGATAAACGCCGCACGCGGGATCGATCTCATCCAATGCCGCCTCGCGAGGACGCTCCGCGATCAGAATGATGCCCTGAGGCGAACGTGTGTCGGCTATCGAATCGAACACATTTGCCGTACACTCGACCACCTCGATTTCACGATCATTGATCGCTCTCAATAGCTTCGCTTCCCTGTCCGACGTTCCAAACCCGGACACTGCGAATGCCGTCACAACCTTAATGCCGGACGCCAACGCGTCTTCGGCAAGCCTCACTCCCTCGACAAGCACGCGCCCCTCGATCCGCCCGTCACGCACCGCCCGAGCATCCTTTACCCGCAAATTATCCCGACTCGCGATCCTCTCAACTGCCATTTAATTTTCTGTGATCCATCATTCGACTTCGTAGGCCCTATTCTACAACCACCACCTCACAGGCAGAAACCCGATCGGTAGCGAGGGTGCCCGTCGATGCAATAAGACCCCGCTGTTGGTCTCGGGTTTCTGCGTTATGCAGTCGCCGTCTTATTCTTGAGACTTTGAGATAAATGACGGGAATAGCTAAACTTAACCGATATGCAGGCTGAACAGGGTCAGTTGGGAAAGTTGGAGCGTTTTAGACAGCGGTCTGAGGCGGCGGAGATGGGGGGCGGAGAGGCAAGGCTTGACAAACAGCGTGCCTCGGGCAAAATGACGGCGCGCGAACGGATCGATGCTTTTTTGGACGAAGGCACATTCGAAGAGTTCGATAAATTTGTCAGACACCGCTCAAACGATTTCGGGCTTGCCGAACAGCGTTTTGACGGCGATGGCGTCGTGACCGGACACGGAACTGTCAATGGCCGCGATGTTTTTGTCTTTGCACAGGATTTTACCGTATTTGGCGGCAGTTTGAGCGAAACTCATGCTCAAAAGATCTGTAAAGTAATGGATCTCGCGATGAAGGCGGGTTGTCCTGTGATCGGCCTCAACGACTCGGGCGGTGCACGCATTCAAGAGGGCGTCGTCAGCCTCGGCGGTTATGCCGATATTTTTCTGCGAAACACACTCGCAAGCGGCGTCGTGCCTCAGATCAGCTGTATTCTCGGGCCATGTGCCGGCGGAGCGGTCTATTCGCCGGCGATCACGGATTTTAACGTGATGGTCAAAGACACGTCTTATATGTTCATCACCGGGCCTGACGTGATCAAGACAGTTACGCACGAGGATGTCACCAAAGAGGAACTCGGCGGCGCGATGACGCACAATATCAAGTCCGGCGTCGCTCATTTTGCTGCCGATACGGATATGCAGGCTCTGATGCTGACACGCGAACTGCTTTCATTCATACCGTCAAATAACATGGATGACCCGCCGTTTTCGGCGACGGATGACCCGTCCGATCGTGTCAGCGAAAAGCTCAATACTATCGTTCCTGAATCGGCAAATCAGCCTTATGACATTCGCGAGATAGTGACCGAGGTCGTCGATGACGGCTATTTCTTTGAGGTTCAGCAGCATTACGCTCAAAATATCGTCATCGGTTATGCACGTCTCGGCGGCATGTCGGTCGGCATCGTTGCCAATCAGCCGGCATATCTGGCTGGCGTTCTGGATATTGATGCATCGGTAAAGGCGGCAAGATTTGTGCGTTTTTGCGACTGTTTCAACATTCCGCTCATCACGCTTGAAGATGTGCCCGGCTTTTTGCCCGGCATCAATCAGGAACATCAGGGAATAATTCGCCATGGAGCTAAGCTGTTATTCGCATTTGCCGAGGCAACGGTACCAAAGATCACCGTTATCACCCGCAAAGCATACGGCGGTGCATACTGTGTTATGGCATCTAAACATATCCGAACAGATGTGAATTTTGCCTATCCGACCGCCGAGATCGCGGTCATGGGCGCCGAGGGCGCGGTCGGCGTACTGTTCAAACGCGATATCTCCGAACATGGCGAAGACTACCGCAAAAATAAGATCGCCGAGTTTGAGGATAAGTTCGCAAATCCGTATGTTGCCGCAGAATTCGGCTTTCTCGATGAGGTGATCGAACCTAAATTTACCCGACAAAAGCTGATTCGAGCACTTCAGCTTTTAAGAAACAAGCGTGACTCGAACCCGCCCAAAAAGCATGGGAATATCCCGCTTTGATCTTATATTACATTAAGAATAGATATTTAAAGTAAAACTTTAAAAGCTGATAAGTATATATTTATCAACATTTAGAAGCGATATATTAAAGCAGTACCGAATGTCCAACGACACTCACCACAGGCCGACCGTTTGCACAACCGATCTTGAGGCATTGGCTTTCAACTATCGCTCGTGCCGTAGATTCTTTGGCAGCGATACCGCTATTATGGCGATGGTCAAGGCAAACGCATACGGCCACGGCTCCGTCAGATGCGCCCAACGCCTCGTTGACGAAGGCATCGAATGGTTCGGCGTTGCAACTCTCGAAGAAGCTCTCGAACTTCGTCTTGCCGGCATCGACCGCCGCATTTTGCTGCTTGGCGGCATCTGGCCCGGCCAGGAAGATGTCGTTATCAGCCATAACATCACGCCCGCGATCTTGAGCAGCGAAATGGCCTCTCGTTTAGATTCTGCCGCCATTAGATCGGGCCGCATCGCGACGATACATGCCAAGATCGACACAGGCATGGGACGTGTCGGTATAAGGCCGGACGAAGTTGATGAATTTATAAAAACTCTGCGCGTCTCAGGATCTCTCAAACTCGAAGGCATAATGACGCATTTTGCCGCCGCAGACGATCCGCGTGAGAATGATTATACTCAACTTCAGATCGAACTTTTTGATCAGATAGTCTCACGTTTGAGCGAATTTGAACCTGAAATAATCGATCTCGCAAATTCGCCGGGAGCAGTTACATTTTCTGCTTCACGACGCGGTTTTGTGCGTCTCGGCGGCATTCTTTACGGGCTTGTCGGTGATATGCTGCCCACAGGCATCGAGGCACCGGAATTGAGGCCTGTTATGTCAATGACGAGCGTCATCGGACAGCTAAAACGTATCAGCATCGGCGAGACCTTAGGTTACGGACGGACATTTACCGCCGAACGAGATTCGATCGTAGCGACGGTGCCTGTCGGTTATGCCGACGGACTGCCGCGGCTGCTCTCTAATAAGGGCGAAATGCTCGTCGGCGGCGTGTGTGTGCCGATCATCGGCAGAGTTTCGATGGATTGGACGATAATAGACGTCACTTGTGTACCGGGAGTTTCGGTCGGTGACAAGGTCGTGATCATCGGTATGGACGGCGAAAATTCCGTTTCAGCAGTCGATATCGCACGTAAGTGCGACACGATATCATACGAGATCACATGCGGTATCGGCAGCCGCGTCAAACGCACATACGGCTGATCCCATGATCGGCTGATAAACTCTAAATATGCTGCAGATCAAGGGGTTTCCATGGGCAAAATTCTTTCGGCGTCTGTATGCCGTGACGTTCGATGCCGATGTTTTTAATCGTGCGGCGCAAACGGCATTCTATTTTTCGTTCGCCCTTTTCCCTCTTCTATTTTTCATTATCAGCGTAACCGGCCTTGTACTCGGATCGACCAACGACCTGCGGGCCGAGGTCTTTGCCTATTTGAGACAGATCATGCCCGTAATGGTCTATGATCTCGTCCGCCGCACGATCGAAGAGGTCGTCGAGAACAGCAGCAGCACAAAGCTCGTTTTCGGGCTGATCGTCGCATTGTGGTCGGCCTCAGCAGGTATCGATGCCGTACGTAATGCCCTTAACGCCATTTACAAGCTGCGCGAAACGCGTTCGTGGTGGTCAACTAAAGCTCTGTCGATACTTTTGACACTCGCGTCGGCATTACTGGTCGCGGTTGTCCTTTCGATCGTATTTTACGGATGGATATGGACGCGATATCTCGCCGGAATGTTCGGGCTTAGCGTCTCGTCTCCTTGGATATTGGGCGGCATACAATGGCTGTCGATACTGCTCGTTATGCTCTTTGCCTGTGAGCTGATCTATAATCTGCTTCCCGCCTTTAGAGTGCGGCGTTGGACATGGGTAACGGTCGGATCGATAGTCGCGATCGTTTCCTGGCTGATACTTACAAGCGGTTTTCGGGTATATCTTTCGTATTTCAACACCTACGACCGAGCTTACGGATCACTCGGGACGGTAATTATAATGATGCTCTGGCTGTATCTGACGGCTCTTGTGCTGATGGTCGGCGGTGTCATTAATTACGTAATTCACAGTATCGCTCGCGAAAAACAGATCGAGGAAGCAATCGAACACTCAAAGGCCCCGCAAAAGGGATCGTAAAATACAGATATATCATTCTTACTGATAGTTTTATCTTTGACTATCACGAAATGCTATAATCCACTTGATTATGTCACTCATGCTGGAAGAGATCGCCGAGCAGCCGCGTGTACTCCGCGATACGATCCTTAACGAAAAGGAAAAATACGCCACTCTCGCTAAACATATCGCTCAGCGTGATATCGACCTGATCGTGCTTATCGCCCGAGGCAGTTCGGATAACGCGGCTCTTTTTGGCAGATATCTGATCGAAGTAACGACCGGCATACCGGTCTCGCTTGCGGCACCATCGGTCTATACTCTCTACGGAGCAAAGCTCGACCTTAATAAAACTCTCGTCGTAGGCGTATCACAATCGGGCGAGGGTGCCGATATAAATCTCGTTCTCGATAACGCAAAGCGGTCAGGAGCATTTACGCTTGCCATCACTAACGAACCTGCGTCGAGTATGTCGTCGATCGCAGACGAAACCCTTTTGATCCACGCCGGACGCGAACGCTCAGTTGCAGCGACCAAGACCTATACGGGACAGATGCTGCATTTTTATATGCTTGCTCGTGCTCTCGGCGGTAAAGATCACGGCATCGATCGTCTCGCTGATCTGGTCGAGGCTTCGCTTGCGACCGAAAGTGTGGTGCGCGAATTCGTCGATCGTTATACCTTCATGGAAAATTGCGTGGTCGTCGGCCGCGGTATGAACTACGGCAACTCATACGAATTTGCTTTAAAGCTGATGGAAACCTGTTATGTGGTTGCCGAAAGATTTTCGTCCGCAGATTTTTTTCACGGGCCGCTCGCGATCGTCGAGCGTCGATTTCCCGTTCTGTCATTTGCTCCGTCAGGTGTTACAAAACCGAGCAGTATCGAATTGCTCAGCCGTCTAAAGGATCTGCATGCAGATTGTCTGACAATAACCAACGACCCTGAGATCCGTGACGCATCTCCTCGCAGCATCGTACCGATCGACGAACAGAACGAATTTCTGACGCCGATACCTTTTATTGTGCCCGCACAGCTTTTTGCCGCGCACCTGTCCGAAGCCAAGGGCCTCGACCCCGACGCACCGCGCTCCCTTTCAAAGGTGACTCACACGGTATAATTCAGGTCAAGTAAATAAAAATATAGGTCAGCAGATCAAGCCTCGGCGGCGGCGGTGAGAAGTGCCTCGCGCATGGCCCCGGCTGTGCGCCAGCGGAGATCGACCTGCTTGGCTAGAGCCGT
>Ga0153956_1000191_pt1 | contig 79781 bp, 78 predicted proteins | sample TSFL040MetaG_FD_104704 | JGI IMG/M metagenome (GOLD analysis project Ga0153956, IMG submission 104704) | Attine ant fungus gardens microbial communities from Florida, USA - TSFL040 MetaG | ecosystem: Host-associated > Fungi > Mycelium > Unclassified | place: USA: Florida, Wekiwa Springs... | reverse complement strand
GGAATCTCGGCATGAGAGCCACCTCTTTCCACCCACACGATAGAAGTGATGAACACATCGAGATTCCGGGTCGCCCGCGCTACGCGCAGGCGCCCGGAATGACGCGTGTGTGGGGCGCGGCTTAGCCGCTTGAGGGAGGGAGAAGAAAGCGCCACGCTTGAAGAAAGAAAATACCTCCCATTTGGCAATCCGCGCGCATGCTGCGATAAATCGGAGCGCAATTACGGGAGCACTGCATGAACGATCTCTGGCGCCTGTCGGCCTCTGAACTCGCAACCCTCATCAAGACCCGCAAGGTGTCGGCGAAGGAGGCGGCGCAATCCGGGCTTGCGCGGCTGGATCAGGCGAATCCGGCGATCAATGCGGTGGTCGATCATCGCCCCGAGGAGGTGCTGGCGCAGGCGGACGCCGTCGATGCGGCGCTGGCGCGCGGGCTCGATGTCGGGCCGCTGGCCGGCGTGCCGGTCACCGTGAAGGTGAATGTCGATTACAAGGGCTACGCGACCACGAACGGCGTCAAGATTCAGAACGACATCATCGCCACCGACAACAGCCCGGTGATCGACAACTTCATCAAGGCCGGCGCCGTCATTCTCGGCCGCACCAACTGTCCGGCTTTTTCCTATCGCTGGTTCACCACCAACCAGCTCTACGGCGACACCAGGAATCCGCGCGATCCGTCGCGGACGCCGGGCGGCTCGTCGGGCGGTGCCGGTGCGGCGGTCGCCGCCGGCATCGGTCATATCGCCCATGGCACCGACATCGCCGGCTCGATTCGCTATCCCGCTTATGCCTGTGGCGTGCACGGCCTGCGTCCGACCGTCGGCCGCATCGCTGCCTATAACCAGGCGTTGCCCGAGCGCATCATCTCCGGCCAGATCACCGCCGTCTCCGGCCCGCTGGCGCGCAGCATCGCCGATATCAGGCTCAGCCTCGACGTGATGGCGCAGCCCGATGCGCGCGATCCGTGGTGGGTGCCGGCGCCGCTGGTCGGCCCGCCGCGCGAGAAGCGCGCCGCCATGTGCCTGCGGCCGGACGGGCTTGCGATCACCGCCGATGTCGAGGCCGCCGTGCGCGATGCCGGCAAGCGGCTGGAACGGGCAGGCTGGATCGTCGAGGAAGTCGCAAACACGCCGGCGCTGCGCGAAGCCGCCCATCTGCAGACGACGATCTGGTTCGGCGACGGCTATCAGGGCATGTTGGAGGCCGCCGAGCGCGAGGGCGATCCCGCTGCGCTGGTCTGCCTGCGCGGGCAGAAGGACAAGCTCAAGGACTTCGAGAATGGAGGACTGTCGCGCGCGCTGGTGCGGCGTTCGACCTTCGTGCGCGACTGGGAGCTGTTCCTGCAGCGTTATGCCGTGGTGCTGATGCCGATGTCCGGCGAACTGCCGTTTCCCGACAATCTCGATATGCAGGGCGAGGAAGGCTTTGCCCGCGTCTGGGCCGCGCAGATGCCGCAGATCGGCATCCCCTTCATGGGCCTGCCGGCGCTCAGCGTGGCGACCGGCCTTGTCGGCCGCGTGCCGGTCGGCGTTCAGGTCGTCGCCGGTCGCTACCGCGAGGATCTGTGCCTTGCCGCCGGCGAGGCGATCGAGGCGGGCGGGACGCCGCCGATGCCCTGCGATCCCGTGATGGCGTGAGGTGTTATGAGTAGCGTCTACGATTTCACCGCCGATTCGCTTGCCGGTACGCCGGTCGCGCTGAAGGATTTTGCCGGCAAGGTGTTGCTTGTCGTCAACACCGCGAGCGCGTGCGGTTTCACGCCGCAATATGAGGGACTGGAGAAACTGCAGCGGGATTACGCCGCGCGCGGTTTCTCGGTGCTCGGTTTTCCCTGCAACCAGTTCGGCGCGCAGGAGCCCGGCGATGCGAAGGAGATCGCAAGCTTCTGCAAGCTGACCTATGACGTGTCGTTCCCGCTGTTCGCCAAGATCGATGTGAACGGCGCGGGCGCTCACCCATTGTATAATTTTCTTAAATCTGAGAAGTCGGGCGTGCTCGGCGCGGCGATCAAATGGAATTTCACCAAATTCCTGATCGACCGTTCCGGCCGGGTGGTAGAGCGCTTCGCGCCCACCACCAAACCCGAATCCCTGCGAGACAAGATCGAGGCGCTGCTATGACCGAGACGATCCCCAATCCTCCGCTGCCCGACCGTCTCTCGGTCGATCCGCGCAGCCCGTATTACAACGAGGCGGTCCTGCAGCGCGATGTCGGCATCCGCTTCAAGGGCGCCGAAAAAAGCAATGTCGAGGAATACTGCGTCAGCGAGGGCTGGGTGCGGGTGCCCGCCGGCGCCGCCAAGGATCGCTTCGGCAATCCCCTGTTGATCAAGCTGTCCGGCGACGTCGAGCCGTATTATCGCGATTGATGTTTTATAGCGATTGATACTTGTCCCGGGCGCGGCGCAGCGCGAAGTGCTGCTCCGCAGAACCGGGACCGTACCGAACGCCGGCGCCTGATACGGTCCCGGCTCAGCGAAGCGGCATTGCATGCCGCATCGCGTCCGGGACAAGACAGTGGCGCTGCCGAGCATGATCGATGAAAGAGCGGGAATGAAAGTGGCGATGATCGAGATCGACCATGTCTCGCAGCGCTTTCAGACGTCGGGCCGCCGGAGCCATCTGGCGCTGTCGGATATCAGCCTCGATATCGCGGACGGTGCGTTCGTCTCGATCCTCGGGCCTTCGGGCTGCGGCAAGTCCACGCTGCTCTATATCGTCGGCGGCTTCGTCAAGCCGACCGAAGGGGTGGCGAGAGTCAAAGGCAAGCTCATCACCGGCCCCGGTCCCGACCGCGGCCCGGTGTTTCAGGAATTCGCGCTGTTCCCGTGGAAGACCGTGCTCGGCAATGTCATGTACGGCATGCTGCAGCAGGGCATGAAGAAATCCGAGGCCGATGCGCGCGGCCGCGGGCTGCTCGAAATGGTCGGCCTCAAGGGCTACGAGACGTTCTTTCCGAAGGAGTTGTCCGGCGGCATGAAGCAGCGTGTCGCCATCGCGCGCACGCTCGCTTACGATCCCGCGGTTCTGCTGATGGACGAGCCGTTCGGCGCGCTCGACGCGCATACGCGTACGCGCCTGCAGAACGATCTGCTCGATATCTGGGATCGCCAGCGCAAGACCGTGCTGTTCGTCACCCACTCGGTCGAGGAAGCCGTATTCCTGTCCGATAAGGTGGTGGTGATGTCGCGCTCGCCGGGCACCATCAAGCAGATCGTCGACATCGATCTGCCGCGCCCGCGCAGGCGTGCCGACTTGCTGCTCGATGCGCGCTTCCAGACCTACATCGTCGAGATCGAGAAGATGATCGACGATCGCCCGGACGATATGTGATGACCGCGCGGGGCGTGCTGAAAGCGCTGTCGCCGCTGCTTGCCTGCATCGGCCTGCTGTGCGTCTGGCAGTTCGCATCGCTGCGGCTGGATACCGAGAGCTTTCCGACCGCGATCGATACGCTGAAGGCGGTGCCCGCGATCCTGACCGACAGGGAATCCATTTACAACATTCTCGACTCCCTGCGGCGGATGGCCATCGGATTCACCCTCGCGGTGCTGGTTGCGATTCCGCTGGGCCTGCTGATGGGGCGCATCAAGGCGGTGGCGGATTTCTTCAATCCGCTGATGATGATCGTCTATCCCGTGCCGAAGGCGGCCTTGATGCCGATCATCATGCTGTGGCTCGGCGTCGGCGACATGTCGAAGACGCTGGTGATCTTTCTCGGCGTCTCGCTGCCGATCATCTATCACGCCTACCAGGGTGCGCGGGCCGTGGAGGAGAAGATGCTGTGGTCGGGCGCGGCCATGGGCATGTCGGCGCGCGCGCGGATGCTGCGCATCGTGCTGCCGGCGGCGCTGCCGGAAATTCTCACCGGCTGCCGCACCGGCCTCGTGCTGGCGCTGATCACCATGATCACCTCGGAGATGATCGCGCGCCAGTCGGGCGCCGGCAACATCCTGTTCAACGCGCTGGACATGGCGCAATACGACACGGTGTTCGCGATGATCCTGATCGTCGGCGTCATGGGCATCGTGCTCGACGCGGCGTTCGAGCGGATCAGGCTGTCGTTGGTGCGCTGGTCGCAGCCGCGGGGCGACATGCCGCTCAGCTTTTCGTGAGGGACGCATGAGCGCGCGCGTCAACACCTTCCTCATCGGCCTCGTTCCCATCGCACTGGTCGTCGCGCTGTGGCAGTCGCTGATTTCGTTCGGCGTCGCGCCGACCAACCTGTTGCCGCCGCCCGGCGCGGTGTTCGGCCGTCTCATCCAGCAGTTGCTCACCGGCGCGTTCATGCAGGATCTGGCCGCGACCCTGATCCGCCTGTTCGCGGGCTTCGGCGTTGCCGTGGTGCTGGGCGTGCTGATCGGCCTCGCGGCGGCGGTGAGCCCGGCGATCGACGCGGTGGTGAAACCGCTGGTGCGCGTGCTGGCGCCTTTGCCGAAGGTCGCGCTCTATCCGGCGCTGCTGCTCATTCTCGGCTTCGACCACGCCTCGAAAATCACGCTGGTCGCCGCCGACGCGCTGTTTCCGATCCTGCTCTCGACCTATTACGGCGCGTCGATGGTCGAGCAGAAACTGATCTGGTCGGCGATGGCCGCCGGCACGCCGCGCCGGCAGATCCTGTTCAAGGTGGTGCTGCCGGCCGCGATGCCGTCGATCCTCACCGGCTGTCGCATCGGCCTCGTGATCTCCTGCATCGTGGTGTTTCTCGCCGAAATGATCACCTCGACCGACGGCCTCGGCCACATGCTGGTGCAGGCCGCGCGCACGTTCCAGACGGTGGACATGTTCGTTCCGTTGATCATGATCTCGCTGCTGGGGCTGGTGTTGAACAGCCTGCTGCACGCCCTGCGCGGATATTTGCTGCGCGGTTTTCCGGAGGTGTAGCTTCGTCCCTCATGGTGAGGAGGCGCGACTTGTCCGCCGTAGCTCGGAGAGCGAAGGCGGAAGCGCCGTCTCGAACTATGAGATGGCTTGGCTCCGAGCATGTGGCTATCCTTCGAGACGTCTGCCTTCGTCGGGCTCCTCAGGATGAGGGCAGAATGTAGGGTGGGCAAAGCGAAGCGTGCCCACCTTCTTCTCTACGGCATTTGATGGGGGGCACGCTCCGCTTTGCCCACCCTACGAAACTACAACACCGGCGGTTTCTGCAATTGAAAGTGCTTCAGCAGATCCACGAATGCCGACAGCCGCCCTTCGCGATACGCATCGACATCGAGTCCGTCGTAATTGAGAAAGCCTTCGCCGCTCCGCAGCCCGATTTTTCCCTCGGCCATGTGGCGCCCGATGATCTCCGGCGCGGAGTAACGGTCGCTGTCGAGCGCATCGGTCAGGTATTTGCTGGCATAGTACAGGATATCGCCGCCGCCCCAGTCGATGAATTCGAGCAGGCCGAGCACGGCGAAGCGGAAGCCGAAACCGTATTTGATGGCCTTGTCGAGGTCTTCGGCCGACGCCACGCCTTCCTCGACCATGCGCGCGGCCTCGTTCATCGCCAATGCCTGGATGCGCGGCACGATGTAGCCGGGCGATGCCGCGCAGACCACCGGCACCTTGCCGATGCCTTCGAGCAATGCCTTCACTTGTTCGGTGATCGCCGGATCGGTCTTCGCGCCGGGCGAGACTTCGACCAGCGGAACGAGATAGGCCGGATTGAGCCAGTGCGCGTTGAGGAAGCGCGCGGGATGCGCGACGGCGCCGGAGAGGTCGTCGACGAGAATGGTCGATGTCGTTGACGCAATGATGGCGGCTGGCCCAGCCAGCTTCGAGGCACGCGTCAGCGCCTCGCGCTTCTGGTCCAGCACTTCGGGCACGCCCTCGAAGATGATGGCGGAGCTGCCGAGCGCCGCGCCCGCATCGGCTTCGCGCACAATGCGAACCCGCGCCATCAGAGTCTCGATATCGGCGTCCTTGAGCAGGCCGAACCGCGCCAGGCTGGCGAAAGTCTTGCGGATTTCGTCGCGTGCGTCGGCTTCCAGCGCTTTGAAGCTGTCGGTATCACGCGGCTTGAAGTCGATGACGGCGACGTCATGGCCGGCATAGGCGAAGGCTACGGCGATGCCGCGGCCCATGCGGCCTGCACCGAGGCAGGCGATCGTCGGCCGGGCGCTCATGCCGTAAAACCTTCACGCAGCAGTTTCTGCAAGGCATCGCGCGCGAGATCGCCCAAGCCGAGCGAGGCCAGCGTGCGGCCGCCGTCGAAGAAGTTCTCGCCGCAGACCGCACCACCGATGGCAAGGAACGCCTTGATCAACGGCGTCTCGATACCGGCGAGCTGCGCGCAGGACAGGAAGAAGGAGAGGCCGACGCGCAGGTCTTCGCGCATGTAGCGGTGTTCGGTGAGCACGATGTTCTCGCGCCAGTCGCCGCTGTCGGTGAGGCGGTCATGCGAGCCACGGCCGTACATCCATTCCTCGCCCTCCTTGGCGTAGTGATGCGCCAGCGGGAAATGTGGCCCCGTATAGCCGAGCGCCTCACGGATCGCGATGCGCTCGGCGTCGAGCCGGTCGGTGACGCGGCGGATCGAGACTTGCGTGCCTTCCTTGTGAATGTCCCACTTCGGAAAGTGTTCGAGCGGGCCGGCATTCATGACGATCAGCGGCGGATGGATGATCGGCCCCGCATTCATCAGCGCGCCCGACAGCGCGTCGCCGCACGGTTCGATGGCGCTGGGAAAAGCCTTGCCGATGACGTTGCAGGCATGACCCGCCATCGACAGCGGGAACACGCCGGTCGGCAGGCGCTTGGCGCGGATGGTGATGGCGACCTCGAACGGTCCGTGCTTGCGGGCCAGCCACGGCAGCGTACCGGTCTCGGCGAAGGCAACCTGGGCTCTGTTGCCGATGTCGTGCGCGGCCTTGGCGAAAATCATCGCACCGAAAGTGGCGGGCGGCAGAAAGACGACCTGGCCGTCCTTCAGATGCGGCGCGATCCGCGTGGCGATATCCGGCTGCGCGAAAGCCGGCGCCGGGCTGAGGATCAGTTCAGCACCTTCGATGGCGGCGGCGATGTCGGTGGTGACGAGCGTAAGCTGCGTATCATGCGTGCCCTGCGCATTCTTCACTTTGATTCGCGAACCGGCCGCCTTGTGCGCAACGACAGCCTCCGCATCGCGCCGCCACAGGCGAACCTCATGGCCCTGCAGCGCGAAATCACCGGCCGCCGCGAATGAACCGTTGCCGCCGCCGAGTACTGCGATTTTCATGTGAGTTTTCTCCGATTATGGCCGCACCAACACACTCCATCCTCATCCTGAGGAGCGCGCATTTGCGCGCGTCTCGAAGGATGGGTGCAGGGCGCTGGTGCCCTCCAACTCATGGTTCGAGACGGCGCTGGCGCGCCTCCTCACCATGAGAGATCGGGGGTGTGGCCTCATGTCGAGGTCTCTATAATCTGCTTCAATTTGAAATGCTGCACCTTGCCGAGCGCGGTGCGGGGCAGGTCGGTGACGAAAACGATGTCGCGCGGATGCTTGAAGCGGGCGAGCTGGGTCGCCACATGGGCTTTCAAAGTATCGGCGGTGGTGCTGCAGTTCGGCCGCAGCATCACATAGGCGATGGGCACTTCCTGCCATTTCGGATCGGGTACGCCGATCACGCCGACATCGGCCACGTCGGGATGTTCGAGGAGGACGCGCTCGATTTCGGCGGGATAGACGTTCTCGCCGCCGGAAATGATCATGTTCTTCTTGCGCTCGTGGACGAAAAAATAGCCGTCGGCATCGCGCGAGCCGATGTCGCCGGTGCGATACCAGCCGTCCCGCAGCGCATCGCGCGTGGCGTCCGTATTGCCCCAATATTCGTAGAAGACGTTGGGGCCGCGCACGACGATTTCGCCTGCCGTTCCCGCCGGGGCTTCGTCGCCGTTGTCGTCGATCACTTTGGCCTCGCAGCAGAGGCCCGGCAATCCCGTCGAGTCCATGCGCGCCGTGTCGCCGCCGAGACGCGTATAGACGGCGATGGGACAGGTCTCGGTGGAGCCGTAGACCTGCAGCACCGGAATGCCGCGATCCATGAAGCGGGCGATCAGATGCGGCGGCACGATGCTGGAGCCGGTGGCGATCGCCTTCAGGCAGGACAGGTCGGTGTCGGCCCATGCCGGATGCTCGCTGACGGCCTGAATGGTGGCCGGCACCAGCACGGTCAGCGTCGGCCGGTCATTTGCGATGGAAGCCAGCGCCGCGTTCGGCGTGAAGCGCGCATGGATGGTTACGGTGGCTCCGTGATGTAGCGCCGGCGTGGTCTGGATGTTGAGACCGCCGACATGGAAGAACGGCAGCACGGTGAGCACATGGTCGTCGGAGGTGAGGCCGTGCATGTGCTGGCTCATCACGCCGTTCCACAGCAGCGCCTCCTGGCGCAGCACCGCGCCTTTGGGACGACCGGTGGTGCCCGACGTGTAGACGATCAGCAGCGGGCAGGAGAGATCGGTATGCGGATTGCGGCCGTCTCCGGATGCCCCGACAAGCAGTGCGTCGAAGGTCCGAGCCGGCGCGGGCGGCGTGAAGTCGAGCGCAATGACGCGGGTGTCGGGCATCTCTGCCGCGAGTTCGGGAAGGATCGCCGCAAAGCTTTCCTCCAGCGCCAGCACTTTCACCGAGGCGTCGGAGAGAATGAAAAGCTGCTCGGCCACGGCCAGCCGCCAGTTCAGCGGCACGAGGATCGCGCCGAGCCGTGCGCAGGCATAGAGCAGGACCAGATAATCCGGCCGGTTGAGGCTGAGGATCGCCACGCGGTCGCCGCGCCCGACGCCGCATTCCGACTTGAGTGCTTTCGCCGCCGCTTCGATGCGTGCGTCGAACGCGGCATAGGTGAGCGTTGCGCCCTCGAAATGAATCGCGGGCTTGTCAGGCGTGAACGCCGCGTTGCGGGCGATGAGGCTGGAGAGGTCCACGGCGGTGATCCGATGAGAGAGGGTCTGTGTCCCGGACGCGATGCGGCATTCATGCCGCTTCGCAGAGCCGGGACCGTATCAAACTCCGGCGTTCGGTACGGCCCCGGCTCTGCGGTGCAAGAGATTTTACTCGTCCTTCTCGCCCGGTTCGTACAGCGCCTCGCGGCCGATGCGGTCGAGGCAGAGTTCGGCGGTCCAGGGCAGCATCAGCGCGCCGCAGCGGCTGTCGCGATAGATGCGCTCCAGCGGCAGCGTCTTCAGCATCGACTGGCCGCCGCAGGTGCGGATGGCCAGCGCGGCGAGTTCGTTGGCGCCTTCCATCACCGTGTATTGCGCCGCATAGGCGCGCAGCACCTGCTCCTTGGTGGGATTGGCGCGCGCCTCGGTCACCGCCTGGAACCAGATGCCCTTGATCTGCTCCAGCTTGATCTGCATCTGCGCCACGGCGATCTGCTTGGTCGGATACATGCGCCGCTTCACCGGCGGCATGCCCGGCACCTCGCCGCGGAGATATCTGACGGTGAAATCATAGGACGCCTGCGCGAGGCCCATGTAAGTCGGCGAAAGCGTCATGAACATGTGCGGCCAGCGCATCGCCGCCTGGAAATAGACGCCGCGCGGCATCAGCGCGGAGTCTTCCGGCACGAACACGTCCTTGAAGATCAGCGTGCGCGAAACCGTGCCGCGCATGCCCAGCGGATCCCAGTCGCCGACCACGGAGACGCCGTCCGATGTTGCGGCGATCGCCAGATACAGCGTGTTGCGGCGTGACGCCTTCTCGCCCTCGGCGATCTCGGTGCAGAGCACGCCGTAGTAATCAGCGGAGCCGGACAGCGAGGCAAAAATCTTCTTGCCGTTGACGATCCAGCCGCCGGCGACGGGCTTCGCCTCGGTGCCGAAGGCGACACCGCCGGCCGCAGCCGCGCCGCCTTCGGAAAACGGCTGCGCATAGATCGCGCCGTCTTCGAGGATGCGCTTGTAATGTACGGCACGGCGGCGCTCGTGGTCGGCGCGGGTCTGTGTGTCCATCTCAAGATCGTCGGCGAGCGGGCCGGACCACAGCGTCGAGCAGACATGCATGTTCCAGGTCAGCGCGGTCGCGCCGCAATAGCGGCCGATTTCCGCGGCGGCCAGCGAATAGGTCTGGTAGTCCGCGCCCGAACCGCCATGGGCCTTCGGCACGGAGATGCCGAGCAGGCCGGCTTTGTGCATGTCCCGATAATTCTCCATCGGGAAGACGGCGTCGCGATCCCACTTCGCCGCGCGCGGCGCGAAATTGGTCTGCGCCAGTTCGCGCGCTCTGCCGATCAGGGCGGCCTGCTCGTCCGTGAGGCGATAGGCCTGCGGATCGAACATCGGCTTGTCGGGACCATTGCCGCCGGGGGCGTTCATGAGGCGGCCCCCGAAAGCGTGTTCAGGAAGCCGGCGAGTGCGTCGTTGAATTCGCGTGGGCGCTCGAAGCTGGCGAGATGGCCGACACCTTCGAGTTCGACATAGGCGGCGCCGGGCACCAGTGTCGCCATCTTCGCCATGGTCTTGGCGGGCGCGTTGTTGTCCTTGGAGCCCGACAGCAGTAGCGTCGGCACTTTGATATCGGCGATCTCGCTGCGCAGATTGAAGCCGATCATCGACAGCATCGAGGCGCGATAGGTGTCGGGATTCACCGCCGCCATGCAGTCGCGCGCGAGTTCGAGCGCCTTGGTATCGGGATTATCGCCGATCAGGCCGGCGACCATCTTCGGCGCCATCGTCACCATCGTCTCGCCGCGGTCGAGCGGTCCGAGCCGCGCGTCGATGAAATTCTTCTGCCACTCGCCGTCGGAACTGCCGAAGACCGAGGTGGTTTGCGCCAGCACCGCGGCGCCGGCGAGATCGGGATAATCGTGGAGAAAGCGCTGCACGATCATGCCGCCGATCGAATGGCCGACCAGCACCGGCTTTTTCGCGCCGACCTGTTCGAGAAAATCCTTCAGCGCGGCGGCGAAGCCGGGAATGCTCGGTTTGTCGAGCTGCTTCGATCCGCCATATCCCGGCGCATCCCAGCCGATGGTGAAATAGCGGTCCCCGAACGTGTCGATCTGATTGCGCCAGCCGCGGCCCGCGCCGCCGATTCCGTGCAGGAACACCAGCGGCGTCATCGACGCATCGCCCTTGGCCTCATAGCCGAAGCGGCCGTCCTTGGTGGTCTGAGCTTGTGGATTTGGCATGCGGGAGCCTCCTGCGCAATCGGATGCGGTAATCCTAGCATGCCCGGGATATATGAAAAGTGATAGATTTAGGCTTGAAGATTTGAGGCGGGGCTGGACAGCAATTGTCATCCCCGCGCACGTGGGGATCCAGTAAATGCTGGCGCCAGTGAGACGCACGAACGTCGCCGTGTACTGGATCGCCCGCTTTCGCGGGCGATGACAGATGGAGAGTCAAGCGACGACCGGCTTCGCCTTGTAGGCCGGCGCTGACGCGAGAAACCGTGCGTAGGCATCCGCATCCGGCGGCAGAAATTTTTCCGCCAGCGCACTGCGCCGCGTCACTGTCGCGCCCATGTCGTCGAGCAGTTCGTCGAAATGCCGGAAGTGATAGGGGGCGACGCACAGTCCGCCATAAACGCCGGCGGCGGGGCGTTTGGTGCGCTTGAAATGCAGCATCATGTCCATATTGACCTGCATCTCATGAGCGGTCGGCTGCCGCGCCAGCTTGCCGTCGGCATAACGCACCAGCCAGTTGGCGGCCATTTCCGCCGTCAGTATCGAGCAGAAGCTGGAATTGAAGCCGACGAATCCCATCTCCGGCAAATCCGGATTGGCGATCACGCGATACAGCCGATACTGCCCGTCGGGCTGGACCAACCTGTCGCGATAGGCTTGCGGCAGGAACGGGACATCGAGCTTGAAGCCGATGGCAAGGATCGCGATATCGGCATCGACACGCTGGCCGCCCGCCATGACGATGGTTTTGCCCTCGTAGTGATCGAAGGTGCCGCGGATCGCAGTGATGCGGCCGTCCGCGACCATCGGGAAAAAGTCCGGCGTGGCGATGGGCACTGAACAATTGATGCCGTCCTCGATGCGGCCTTCCGGCACCATGGCGCTGAGGCCCCGCCGGCAAACATCTCCTCCTGCGCGCGGATACGCTGCGGCGCAGCGATTGATGTCCCGGCCGTATCCGGCGGCTTTCTTGCAAAAGCTTGAAGGTTAAAATATATCCGACGGGCGCATCCAAGGTGGAAGGTCTGCCATGTCCGGATTGTCCCGCTCCTCCCACGCTCTGGTGACCGGCGGCGGCCGCGGCATCGGTCGCGCCGTCGCATCCGCGCTGGTGAATGCGGGCGCGACTGTCACCATCACGGGGCGTAATCTTGCCGTCCTGAATGAAGCTGTCGCCGCCGGCGATGGGCATCATGCGGTGGCGGCTGACGTCTCCGACCAGGCCGCGATGCAGGCCGCGGTCGCCGAGGCGGCGGCGCGTCAGCCGGTCGATATTCTCGTGGCCAATGCCGGCGCCGCCGAATCCGCGCCGTTCCTCAAATCCGATGCCGCGCTGTTCCAGCGGATGATGGACGTCAATTTCATGGGCGTGGTCCACGCGGCCAAGGCTGTCCTGCCCGGCATGGTGGCGCGCAGGAACGGTCGCATCATCGCAGTGGCTTCCACCGCCGGCCTGAAAGGTTACGGCTATGTCAGTGCTTACGTCGCCGCGAAACATGCAGTGGTCGGCCTTGTGCGTTCGCTGGCGCTGGAAGTCGCCCAAAGCGGCGTCACGGTGAACGCCGTGTGCCCGGGCTTCACCGAAACTGACTTGCTCGAAGGCAGCATCGACAACATCATGAGCAAGACCGGCCGTACGCGCGCGCAGGCTGTGGCCGAGCTTGCCAGGCACAATCCGCAAGGCCGGTTGGTGAAGCCGCAGGAGGTCGCCGATGCCGTGCTGTGGCTCTGCGGTCCGGGGGCCGGCGCCGTCACCGGACAGAGCATCGCCGTCGCGGGCGGCGAGGTGTAGATTCGCGGCACAACATCCGAAACGTAGTCAGGGAGACGTCATGACCGCACTCGTGAAGAACAAGATTGCCAATCCCGTCACCCTGCCGCTGGCGGACTACAAGCCCGAACATTTCCTGCTGACGGTGAACGGCGCGGTCGCCACCGTGACGCTGAACAGGCCGGAGAAGAAGAATCCGCTGACCTTCGCAAGCTACCGCGAACTCACCGATTTCTTTCGCGCCTGCGCGTTCGACGATCAGGTGACGACCATCGTCGTCACCGGCGCCGGCGGGAATTTCTCGTCGGGCGGCGATGTGTTCGAGATCATCGGCCCGCTGGTCGCGATGAACACGAAAGACCTCACCGCCTTCACGCGCATGACCGGGGAGCTGGTGAAAGCAATGCGAGCGTGTCCGCAGCCGATCATCGCAGCCGTCGAGGGCATTTGTGCCGGTGCCGGCGCGATCATGGCGATGGCGTCGGACATGCGCCTTGCGGCGGCGGGGGCCAAGGTCGGGTTTCTGTTCAACAAGGTCGGCCTTGCCGGCTGCGATATGGGCGCCTGCGCGATCTTGCCGCGCATCATCGGCCAGGCCCGCGCGTCCGAGCTCCTCTATACCGGCCGCTTCATGAGCGCGGAGGAGGGCGAGCGCTGGGGCTTCTTCAGCCGGATCGTCGCGCCGGCGGAAGTGCTCGCGCAGGCACAGGCGCTGGCGACGTCGATCTCCGAAGGTCCGACCTATGCCAACACCATGACCAAGCGCATGCTGTCGATGGAGTGGGCGATGTCGGTGGAGGAAGCCATCGAGGCGGAAGCCGTGGCGCAGGCGCTGTGCATGACCACCGAGGACTTCGCCCGCGCCTATCATGCGTTTGCCGACAAGCAGAAGCCGGTATTCGAGGGGAATTGAAGTTCTGTAGCCCGCATGAGCTAAGCGATTGCGGCGATGCCGGGCATGCGGAAGCACCGGCCCCGCATGTCGCTGCGCTCATGCGGGCTACGGGTGACATGCCGGTTTGCGAGGCTTGCCAGAAATTACTTTAGGTCTAAAATATTATCCACCGAGATACGACTGCGGAGGCTGTCATGAAGATCGCGATCATCGGGGGCGGGCCGGCGGGGCTTTATGCTGCGATCCTGCTGAAGAAGCAGCGGCCGCAAGCCGAGATCGCGGTTTATGAGCGCAACCGGTCGGACGACACATTCGGTTTCGGCGTCGTGTTCTCCGATGCCACGCTGGATAATTTCGAGACCTACGACCAGCCGAGCTATCGGCGCATCACCGAGGAATTCGCTTACTGGGACGACATCGCCGTGCATTTCCGCGGCACGGTGCACCGCGTCGGCGGCAACGGGTTCTGCGGCTGCTCGCGCCGCACGCTGCTGTTGATCCTGCAGGAGCGCGCCCGTGAACTCGGCGTGCATCTGCTGTTCGAAACCGATGTGACCGACGAAGCGCGCTTCGCTGACGCCGATCTCGTCATTCTCGCGGACGGTATCAACAGTCATTTCCGCAACAAGTATATCGAGCACTTCTCTCCGGACGTGGATTTGCGCGCCAACACGTTTACCTGGATGGGATCAACCAAGCCGCTCGACGCCTTCACGTTCCTGTTCCAGGACACCGAATGGGGGCCGTTCATCGCCCACGCCTATCAGTATGAGGCGGGACGTTCGACCTGGATTTTCGAGACCGATCCGCAGACTTTCAAGCGCGCGGGCCTTGAAGGTCTGAGCGAGCAGGAATCCGCCGATCGCATGTACGAGATCTTCAAATGGTTTCTCGGCGAGCACAAGCTGCTGATCAACCGCTCCATGTGGCGCAATTTCCCGATGATCCGCAACAAGCGCTGGGTCAAGGACAACATGGTGCTGCTGGGGGACGCCAAGGCGACCGCGCATTTCTCCATCGGTTCCGGTACCAAGCTGGCGATGGAGGACGCCATCGCGCTCGCCGATGCCATGGTGAAAGCGCCGACGGTCGAAGCCGCTCTGCACGCTTATGAGATCGGCCGCCGCGAGGAAGTGGAAAAGATCCAGCATTCTGCCGACGTGTCGCTGGTCTGGTTCGAGCACGTCGATCGCTTCTGGGATTTCGACCCCGTGCAGTTCGCATTCGGCGTGATGACCCGCTCGAAGGCCATCACTTACGATAATCTGACGCTGCGTGCGCCGGACTTCGTCAGGCTGGCGGACAAGGCTTTCGCTCGGCAGGTGAAGGCGCAGGGCTTCGATGTCGATGTCGAAAATCCCGAGGTGCCGATGTTCCAGCCGTTCAGGCTGCGCGACATGGTGCTGGCGAACCGCGCGGTGGTGTCGCCGATGTGCATGTATTCGGCCAAAGACGGCGTGCCGAACGATTTTCATCTGGTGCATTACGGCTCGCGCGCGATCGGCGGCGCCGGGCTCGTCTTCACCGAGATGGTCTGCGTCGCCAAGGATGCCCGCATCACCCCCGGCTGCGCGGGGCTCTGGACGGACGAGCAGGAAGCGCAGTGGACGCGCATCGTCGATTTCGTGCACGGCCATTCGGCGGCGAAGATCTGCCTGCAACTCGGCCATGCCGGGCGCAAGGGCGCCAGCAGGCTGATGTGGGAGGGCATGGATCGTCCGCTTGCGGAAGGCGCCTGGGATCTCGTGTCGGCATCGCCGTTGCCTTACTACCCCGACAGCCAGGTGCCCGCCGAGCTCGATCGCGTTTGCATGGACCGCATCAGGGACGAATTCGTCGCCGCCACGATCCGCGGCGATCGTGCCGGCTTCGACATGCTGGAATTGCACACGGCTCACGGTTATCTGCTGGCGAGCTTCCTGTCGCCGCTCACCAACCACCGCACCGATGAATATGGCGGTTCGCTGGAAAACCGCCTGCGTTTCCCGCTGGAAGTGTTCGCGGCGATGCGCGAGGCTTGGCCGAAGCATAAGCCGATGTCGGTGCGTATCTCGGCCACCGACTGGGCCGAAGGCGGCAACACCGGCGAGGATGCGGTGGACATCGCGCGCGCTTTCGCGGCGGCGGGCGTCGATCTCGCCGATGTCTCCACCGGGCAGACGGTGAAGGAATCGCGGCCGATCTACGGCCGCATGTTCCAGACGCCGTATGCCGATCAGGTGCGCAACGAAGCCCATGTCGCCACCATGTGCGTCGGCAATATCACCACGGCGGATCAGATCAACACGATCCTTGCCGCCGGCCGCGCGGACCTCGTCGCGCTCGGCCGTCCGCATCTGACCGATCCGTCATTCACGATCAGGGCTGCCGCCTGGTACGGCGCGAGGGACGCCTATGCGCCGCCGCAATATTTACCCGGCAAGGATCAGATCTTCCGCAACAGCGTGCGCGACAAGCAGGATTTCGAGGACTTGAAAATTAAGGCTAAGCCGAAAACCCGCGCCGAACTGCGCGCGGAGGCGGCGAACGCGCTTGCCGCTGAGTAGGGCGGATGGCACGTTGTCTCGAATTGAGTGCTCGGACACCTCTCCCCGGCGGGGAGAGGTGAAGGCCAGTGGCGGATAATCGAGTGGAGTTGCGCGAATGAAGGCGATCGTCGTTGGTGGCGGCATTGGCGGATTGTCCACGGCTCTGATGCTGCGGGCGCGCGGCATTGCCTGCGAGCTGTTCGAACAGGCGGATACGATCCGCGAACTCGGCGTCGGCATCAACACGTTGCCTCACGCGATCCGCGAGCTCACCGGGCTCGGCCTGCTCGACAGGCTCGACGCCATCGCCATCCGCACCGATGAACTGTACTATCTAAATCGTCACGGGCAGGAAGTCTGGCGCGAGAAGCGCGGTTTCGGTGCCGGTCATGACGTGCCGCAATTCTCCATCCATCGCGGCCGCCTGCAGAGCGTGATCCATCGCGCGGTGGAAGAACGGCTCGGGACGGAGGCGATCCATACCGGGTGCAAGCTCGGCGCTTTCACGCAGGACGAAGGCGGCGTCACTGCCTACTTCTTCGACCGCAACAACAACCATGTCCGCACCGCGCGCGGCGATATCCTGATCGGCGCCGATGGCATTCACTCCAAGGTGCGCGCGACGCTGTTTCCGGATGAAGGCGGGCCGATCTGGAACGGCCTGATGCTGTGGCGCGGCGCACGCGACTGGCCGGCCTTTCTCACCGGCAACTCGATGATCGTCGCCGGCGGCCTGCATGCCAAGGTCGTGGTCTATCCGATCGCCGAGGGCGAGACGCCCGGCAGCCGCCTGACCAACTGGGCCGTGCTGGTGAAGACCGGCGAGGGCGGCTCATTGCCGCCGCGGCGCGAAGACTGGTCGCGGCCCGGCAAGCGCGAGGAACTGATGCCGCATGTGGCGCGCTTCAAGGTGCCGCATATCGATGTGCCCGCGCTGATCACCGCGACGCCGGAATTCTGGGAATATCCCTGCTGCGACCGCGACCCGCTGCCGTACTGGTCGAGCGGCCGCGTCACGCTGCTCGGCGATGCCGCGCATCCGATGTATCCGGTCGGCTCCAACGGCGCATCACAGGCGATTCTCGATGCCCGCGCGCTGGCGGATTCGCTGGCGCATGCGGAACATCCGCGTCAGGCCCTGATGGCTTATGAGCGCAAGCGCCTGCCGATGACGGCGGACATCGTCCGCGCCAACCGCCGCGGCGGCCCGGAAGGCGTCATCGATGCCGTCGAGCAGATCGCGCCGGACGGGTTCGACAATATCGACAGCGTGCTGAGCTACGCGCAGCGCGAAGCCATCGTGAAAGGCTACGCACACAAAGCGGGCTTCGCTGCGCAGCAGAGTTTGTCGGTGGTGAAGGGATGAGGCGCTTTTCCCTCCCCACTGCGCCGCTCGAGGGAGGGAGATTACATCGGCCTTCGTTTAAATTATGATCAGCCCTCACGCCCCCGGAGGCGGGGGCAGGAAGTGGATGTTGTATTCGGCGGCCAGCGCCACCACGTCCTCGGGCTTCTGCTCCTTCATGTTGTGGATCGCCCAGAACAGGTCGTAAAGCCTTCGGCTCGGCGACACCCAGAACAGCACTTTGGCGCTCTGGTCCGACTTGTTGAAGATGCCGTGCGGAATGCCGCGGGCGAGGCGGACGAGATCGCCGGGGGTGGCCGACATGTCGCTGCCGTCAAGGAAGAAATCGAGCTTGCCTTCGAGGATGTACAGATACTCGTCTTGATCCGGATGGATGTGCGGCGGCACGAAGGTGCCGGGCGGGAAGGTCGCGTGCCACGAGAAGGAATCCTCGGTGCAGTTCTTCGGCACATAGGTCTGGCCGAGAATGCTCCAGGTAATGCCCTGCATGCCCTCATTGGCGCGGGTGATGCCGGCGATTTCGGTTTTCATCGGGTCGTCCTTTCCTTCGTTCGCTGAGGTCACGGTCGTCATTGCAATGACGGTTACCAATATCACACATGCAGGAAGCGATCCTTCACGGTGGGGTCGCTTCTGAGCTGTTCCGACGTTCCCGTCCATACGACGCGGCCTTTTTCGATGACCACATGGCGGTCCGCGAAAGCGGCGAGCGCGTCGACATTCTTGTCGATCACCAGAATGGATTGCCGCTCGGCCTTGAGCTTTTTCAGGCAGTTCCAGATTTCCAGGCGGATCAGCGGGGCCAGACCTTCGGTCGCCTCGTCGAGAATGAGAAGCTTCGGATTGGTCATCAGCGCGCGGCCGACCGCGAGCATCTGCTGCTCGCCGCCGGAGAGCTGGGTGCCGAGATGAGTGCGGCGCTCCTTCAGGCGCGGGAACAGGCCGTAAACCTTCGCCAGCGTCCAGCGCGCCGGCGAATGGCGGACCGCGGCGGTGGCGATCAGGTTTTCCTCGACCGTGAGCGTCGGGAAAATCTGCCGGCCTTCCGGCACGAGGCCGATGCCGGCCTGCGCGATGCGATAGGACGGCTTGCCGGCAAGGGGCTTGTCGTCGAAGGTGATGATGCCGCCGGTCGGGCGGATCAGGCCCATGATGGCGTTGATCGTCGTCGTCTTGCCCATGCCGTTGCGGCCGAGCAAGGTGACGACCTCGCCGGCATTGACGGCGAGCGAGATGTCGAACAGCACTTGGGCGGCGCCATAGGCGGCCTGCAGGTTGGAGACGGCGAGCATCAGGCGGCTTCCTCCTCGCCGAGATAGGCCGCGCGCACGTCCGCATTGTCGCGGATGTCCTGCGGCGTGCCGCAGGCGATGATGCGGCCATAGACCAGCACCGAGACGCGGTCGGCAAGGGCGAACACGGCGTCCATGTCGTGCTCGATCAGGATGATCGGCAGTTCCTTGCGGAGCTCCTGCAGGATGCCGATCAGCCGCCGCGATTCATCGTGGCTGGTGCCGGCCAGCGGCTCGTCGAGCAGCAACAGCTTCGGCTTCGCGGCCAGCGCGATGGCAATTTCGAGCTGGCGTTTCTCGCCATGCGACATGTGTCCGGCGGGCACATGCGCGCGGGCGGCGAGGCCGAAGCGCGCCAGCAGCGTCATCGCGGTGTCGTTGAGGGCTTGTTCGCCGGTGGCATCGCCGAAAAAGCGGAAGCTCGATCCGTCGCGGGCCTGCGCCGCCAGCGCGACATTCTCCAGCGCCGAGAAGCGCGGCAGGATCGAGGTGATCTGGAACGAGCGCACCAGACCGCGACGGGCGCGGGTGGCCATCGGCAATGATGTGATGTCGTGGCCGTCGAACACGATGCGTCCGCTGTCGGGCCGCGCATGGCCGGAGATCTGGTGAATCAGCGTGGTTTTGCCGGCGCCGTTCGGGCCGATGACGGCGTGTAGTTCACCGGGCGCGACGGTGAATGTCACGTCGTCGGTGACGCGCAGCGCGCCGTAATTCTTGGTGAGCTTCTCAAGCTGGAGCAAGGCTTGGCTCTTGAAGGCTTGGCTCATGGCTTGCCTCCGAACAGGCCGTTGATGCCGCCTCGCGCGAACAGCACGACGAGAATGAGGATCGGGCCGAAGATCATCGCCCAGTTCTCGGTGTAATGCGAGAGAATGTCGGCCAGCAGCGTAAAGGCGGCGGCGCCGAGGATCGCGCCATGCAGCGAGCCGAGGCCGCCAAGCACCAGCACGAAGATCAGTTCACCCGAACGCTGCCAGGTGGTGTAGGCCGGGCTGACGAATTCGGCCTGATTGGCGAGCAGGAAACCGGAGACGCCGGCGATGACCCCGGCGATCACATAGGCCGTGAGCTGGTAGCGATAGGGCGGAAAGCCGATCGCCTCCATGCGCACGGGATTTTCGCGGATGCCCCGCAGCACGCGGCCGAAGCGCGAGGCGACGACGGCGCGCAGTAGGACGTAAGCCCCGAGCAGGATGCCGAAGGCGATGTAATACATCGCCAGATCGTTCTTCAGGATGGCCATGCCGAAGAACGTGCTGCGCGCGGCGAGCGTGAGTCCGTCATCGCCGCCATAGGCGGCGAGGGAGGTGGTGAGGAAGAACAGCATCTGGCCGAAGGCCAGCGTGATCATGATGAAATAGACGCCCTTGGTCCGAAGCGAGATCGCACCCGTGAACAGCGCGAAGATGATCGCCGTGACGATCACGGCAGCGAGCTGGCTGAAGCCGTCGGTGATACCGTGGCTGGCGAGGATCGCGGTGCTGTAGGCGCCGAGGCCGACGAACGCGGCATGGCCGAACGAGATCATCGCGCCGTAGCCGATCAGGAGATCGAGCGACATCGCCCCGAGCGCCAGGATCATGATGCGTGTGACGATGGCGAGCACGTAGCTTTGTGGCCCGAACAGCGTGGCCGAAGGCATCAGCGCGAAACATGCGAAGATCAGCATCGGCAGGATCAGCACGCGACGGGTGCGCGGTGGTGCCGCGCGAGCGGCGGCGTCGAGGCTGGCAGGATCGGGCATCATGGGCTCCCGTTACTTCTTGGCCGGGAACAGGCCGGAGGGCCGGAAGAACAGCACGGCGGCCATCAGGATGTAGATCAGCATCGGCGCTATCGCGCGGCCGGTCTGGCTCGCGGCGGAGGGATCGAGCAGGGTGCGCAGCAAGGTCGGCGCGAAGAAGCGGCCGAGCGTATCGACGAGGCCGATCAGCAGCGCCGCGATGAAAGCGCCGCGGATCGAGCCGATGCCGCCGATCACGATGACCACGAAAGCGAGGATCAGCACATTGTCGCCCATGCCCGGTTCGACCGACAGGATCGGCGCGACCATGGCGCCGGCAAAGCCCGCCAGCATGGCGCCGACGCCGAACACGATGGTGAACAGCAGGCGGATATTGACGCCGAGTGCGGAGACCATCGGCGCATTGCTGGCGCCGGCACGCACCAGCATGCCGAGTTTTGTCCTGTTGACGACGATATAGAGTGCGAGGCCGACCAGCAGTCCGGCGGCGATGATGACGAGACGCCAGACCGGATAGAGCAGGCCGTCGGTGATCTCGACGGCGCCGGACAGCGCGTCGGGGATCGGCACGTTCAGAGGCGCGGCGCCCCAGATATATTTGACCGCCTGATTGAGGAAGATGATGATGCCGAAGGTGGCCAGCACCTGATCGAGATGGTCGCGCTGATAGAGGTGCCGGAAGATCAGCAATTCCAGCACCAGCCCGAACACAAGCGCGGCCGGCAGCGCCAGTGCGAGGCCGGTGAAGAAACCGCCGGTCATCGCAGTGAACGCAGCCACGAGATAGGCGCCCACCATGTATTGAACGCCATGCGCGAGGTTGATGAAGTCCATCACGCCGAACACCAGCGTCAGGCCGGCGGCGATCAGGAACAGGATCAGCCCGAACTGCAGGCCGTTCAGAACCTGGATAAGGGCGAGGGTCAGCGTCATGCGGTTGGATACCGGAAATGGCCTCACCTATGAGCGAGGTCTGAAATTCAATACCGATGCTGCGCGCTTCCTAACCTCTCCCCGCTGCGCGGGGAGAGGTCGACCTTCATGCGCGGAGCGTGTGAAGGTCGGGTGAGGGGCGCGCCACGGCCGTCACGTCACATTCAGGATGAGCGGGTGGATGGACCCCTCTCCCCGTAAGAACGGGGCGAGGGGACATTGCTGTCTGAGCCGTTATTGCGCGGCGCAGTCCTTGGTGTAACGGTCGGCGTAGTTGCTGAAGACCTTCTCGACGATCTCGGTCTGGAACTTGCCGTCGGCCCGCTTGGCGACCTTGGTCAGGTAGAAATCCTGGATCGGAAAGCCGTTGTTGCTGAACTTGAAGCTGCCGCGGATCGAGGGGAAGTCGGCCTTCTTCAGCGCCGCGATCACCTTCGTCTTGTCGGACAGATCGCCCTTGACCGCCGCAACGGCGCTGTTGATCAGCATCGCGGCATCGTAGGCCTGGAACGCATAAGTGGCCGGCACGCTGTTATAAGCCTTCTCGTATTCCGCCTCGAACTTCTTGTTCTGCGGCGTGTCGAGAGTCGGCGCCCAGTTGGAGCCGCCGAACATGCCGATGGCGGCATCCTGCTGTGCCGGGAGCGTGGATTCATCGACGGTGAAGGTGGACAGGAACGGAATGCGGTCGAGCAGGCCGGCCTGCTTGTATTGCTTGACGAGATTCACGCCCATGCCGCCCGGCATGAAGGTAAGCACGGCGTCGGGTTTCATCGCGGCGATCTTCGACAGCTCTGCCTGGAAATCGAGCGTACCGAGGGGCATGTAGGACTCCTCGACGATGTCGCCCTTGAAATCCATCTTCACGCCGGCGACGAAATCCTTGCCGGCCTGGTAGTTCGGCGTGATCAGATAGATTTTCTTATAGCCGCGCTTCTGTGCGACATTGCCGAGGATCTGGTGGATCTGGTCGTTCTGATACGACGTCACATAGAAATACGGATTGCACTCCTTGCCCGCATAGCTGGACGGGCCGGCATTGGGCGAGATCAGGAAGGTCTTGTTCTCGGTGACCGGTTTGTGGATCGCCTGCAGAATGTTGGAGAAGATCGGGCCGACCACGAAATCGACCTTGTCGCGTTCGAGCAGGCCCTTGACCTTGGTGACGGCGACGTCGGGCTTGAGTTCGTCGTCGACGACGATGACATCCACATCCTTGCCGCCCATCTTGCCGCCGAGATCCTTGACGGCAAGGTTGAAGCCGTCGCGCGCCTGCTGGCCGAGCACGGCGCCGGCACCGGACAGCGACACGATCACGCCGACTTTGATCTTCTCCTGCGCCACCGCGCTTGCGGACAGCGCCGGCATCGCGACGGTGCCCATCAACGCAGCAAAGCCCGCCAGTTTGAAATGTTTCTTCATTAAACGTCCTCCTCCGATCGACCGCAAAAGGCAGCCGACATCAACGCACCAGCCCAGAAGCGATGTTCTTTTCCCCGCAGCTTAAGCTGACCGCGGCTGCCGCCGCAAGCAATGTCACTCCGTCTTTGGATGCAAGTTTTGCCGAAAAGGACGATGCAAGCGACAGGCCAATTTATTTGAAATCTAAAGAAGTGTGCGGAATGGAGGTCGGCACCCCTGCGGCATTTTGGCTTGCGAAGTGCGCCGAATTGCTTGAAGGTCAAAAGATCGCAGTTGCAACATGACGTTGCGGATAGCCGGCCGCCGAACCGCTGCCGGATGGCCGAGCTGGTAAGATTGCATCATGATTCTCGACTCCGAGACCAAGGCTGTCGAACTCCCCGAAGATCACGGCGATGAGTTGCGGCTGTGGCTGCGCCTCCTCACTTGCACCACCCTGATCGAGGGCGAGGTCCGCAGCCGCCTGCGTGAGCGCTTCGATGTCACACTGCCGCGTTTCGACCTGATGGCGCAACTCGACAAGGTACCGGACGGCATGACCCTGTCGGACGTCTCCAAGCGGATGATGGTGTCGAACGGCAATGTCACCGGTCTGGTCGAGCGCCTCGTGGAATCCGGTCATGTGGATCGCCGGACGTCGGATACCGATCGTCGGGTTCAGGTGATCCGCCTGACGAAGCTCGGCCGCGCCGAGTTCCGCCGGATGGCGGAGGAGCACGAGACCTGGATTGCAGAAATTTTTGCCGATCTGACGCCGAAGGATGTGCGCGAACTGATGCGGCTGCTCGCCAAGACCAAGGCGTCTGCCCAGAAGGCCGGGCAGAAGTCGGCAGGCGAGACACCATGACCGCGATGCTCGATCCGGAGGCCGAATACAACAACCGTGCGCGCGTGCCCGAAAGCGGCGAGCTGATCGCCGGCTGGGCGCGCGACGCCAAGGCCTATCGGGAGCAGAACGGCGAGCCGCGCGTGATCCCTTATGGCGCAGGCGCGCGCAACAGGATCGACTATTTCGCCGCGGCGGACCAAGGCCCGATCGTGGTTTTCATTCACGGCGGCTATTGGCAGGCGCTGGATGCGTCCTTCTTCAGCCATCTGTCGCGTGGGCTGACGCGCCACGGGATCGGTGTGGCGATGCCGAGTTACGATCTTTGCCCGCAAGTGTCGGTGGGCGATATCGTGGCGCAGATGCGTGCAGCGGTTTGCGAACTGGCGCGGCTCGGCCGACCGTTGGTGGTTTCGGGCCATTCGGCGGGCGGTCACCTCGCGGCCTGCATGCTGGCGACGGCATGGCAGACCATCGATGCCGCATTGCCGAAATATCCCGTGATTGCAGCCTATGCGATTTCCGGCCTGTTCGACTTGCCCCCATTGGTGCCGACGTCCCTTAACAAGGCGCTGAAACTGGACGAGGCCGGTGCGCGCGCCGTCAGTCCGCTGTTCGGGCCGGTGCCGTCGTACGGCAGCCTCGACGCGGTGGTGGGCGGCGAAGAAAGCGGCGAGTATTTTCGCCAGAGCCAAAGCATTGTTGCGGCCTGGGGCGGCGCGATCCCGACCCGCTACGAGACGATCGCGGGCGCCAATCATTTCACCGCGATCGCGCCGCTGGCTGAGCCGGATTCGGCGATGGTGAAGCGGCTGAAGGAATTGGCGAGCGGTTAGAGATAGATCGCTGCCAGCACGCTTGCTGAAACTCCCCCTCACCCGACCGGCTTCGCCGATCGACCTCTCCCCGGTGGGGAGAGGTTGCGCGTTATTGCGCGCGGGTGAGGGGGAATCTCAGCGAGGCTCCTCCCCAGTGTGAAATTAAGAAACTCCCCGCGAAATGCAGTTGCGCCGATATATTTTAAGTCTAAAATGATTTCCAACGACGCCTCGATGCGTCCGGACGCAGGAGCATGTTATGGTCGCTGCCGATATACACACGGGGAAACGCTACACCGCGCATGTCGACACTTTCGCGTGGGACAACATGCCGCCGGCCGAGCAGTTGCCGGACTTCACTTTCACGCGTCCCGAGTTTCAGTATCCCGATCGCATCAATTGCGTGGTGCCGTTTCTCGATCGCTGGGTCGAACAAGGGCGCGGCGATGCGATGTGTATGATCGGCCCGAACCGGAGCTACACCTATCGCGAGCTTTACGAGTTGGTGAACAGGATCAGCAATGTGCTGGTCGATAAGCTCGGCCTCGTACCCGGCGGCCGCGTGCTGCTGCGCTCCGCCAACAATCCGATGATGGTGGCCACCTATCTTGCGATCATCAAGGCCGGCGGTGTCTGTGTCGCCATGATGCCGCTGCTGCGCGCCAAGGAGCTGAGCTATCCGATCCGGAAGGCGAAGATTTCGCTTGCGCTGTGCGACGGCAATCTCGCCGATGAACTGGAAAAGGCCATCGCCGACGCGCCCGACCTGAAGCAGGTGGTCTATTGGGGCACCGGCAGGGACGATGCGCTGGAGGCGCTGATCGCCGATGCCAGCCCCGCGTTCAAGGCTGTCGATACGGCGGCCGACGATATCTGCCTGATCGCCTTCACGTCGGGCACCACGGGCGATCCGAAGGGCACGATGCACTTCCATCGCGATATGCTTGCGGTGTGCGACGGCTTTGCGCGCAACGTGCTGCGTGCGTCTCCGAGCGATCGCTTCATCGGCTCCGCGCCGCTCGCCTTCACGTTCGGCTTCGGCGGCGTGTTGTTCCCGCTGCATATCGGTGCGTCCTTCGTCGTGCCGGAGAAGTCCACGCCGGACGATCTTCTGGTCGAGATCGCGAAGCACAAGGTCACGGTCTGCTTTACCGCGCCGACCGCCTATCGCGCCATGCTCGGCAGGATCGGGCAATCCGATCTGTCGTCGCTGCGCAAATGCGTATCGGCCGGCGAGACGCTGCCGAAAGGCACGTTCGATGCCTGGTACAAAGCGACCGGCATCAAGCTGATGGACGGCATCGGCGGCACCGAGATGCTGCATATCTTCATCTGCGCGACTGAAGACGAAATACGTCCGGGCTCGACGGGCAAGCCGGTGCCGGGATACGAGGCGAAGATCGTCGATGACGACGGCAACGACCTTCCGCCCGGCAACATGGGCCGGCTGGCGGTGCGTGGCCCGACGGGGTGCAAATACCTGTCCGATCCGCGCCAGCGCAACTACGTGCAGAACGGATGGAATCTCACCGGCGATACGTTCATCATGGATGAGGATGGCTACTTCTGGTATCAGTCGCGCTCGGACGACATGATCGTATCGGCGGGCTACAATATCGCCGGCCCCGACGTCGAAGCCGCATTGCTGACGCATGCGGCGGTCGCCGAGGCCGGCGTGGTCGGATGTCCGGATGCCGAGCGCGGGATGATCGTGAAAGCCTATGTGGTGCTGGCCCCCGGCTATGCCGGGAGCGATGCGCTGGTGGCGGAGTTGCAGAGCCACGTCAAACGTGAGATTGCCCCTTACAAATATCCGCGGGCGATCGCGTTCCTGGCGCAATTACCGAAAACCCAGACCGGCAAGCTTCAACGTTTCGCGCTGCGCAAGCTGGCGGCGGAAACGGCTGCTGCCGCCTGAGTGCGAACCGCTGACTTGAGGAGTACTGCCCGGTGACATCACCAAAGGGGCCGACATTGACCGTGCTGCCAGGTGCGCAAGCGGATGCGTTGCCATCGGGAGCGCAAGTGCTGCAACCGAGCGGCTGGCCGAAGCCGAAGGGTTATGCCAACGGCATGATGGCGGATGGGCGCATTGTCGTCACCGGCGGTGTGATCGGCTGGGATGCCGAGGAGAAGCTGAAGCCGGATTTCATCGGACAGGTTCGTCAAGCTCTGCAGAATATCGCGGACATTCTCGCCGAAGGCGGCGCACGGCCGGAGCATCTGGTGCGGCTGACGTGGTATGTGGTCGATATCGAAGAATATACCGGCAGCCTGAAGCAACTCGGTCAGGTCTATCGCGACATCTTCGGTACGCATTATCCGGCCATGGCGCTGGTGCAGGTGGTGCGCCTCGTTGAACGTGCCGCGCGCGTGGAGATCGAAGCCACGGCCGTGGTGCCGCGTTAGCATCTACCGGATTTGTCGGCTTGTGTCCCGGACGCGATGCGATACGCCGTGTCGCTCCGCAGAGCCGGGACCGTTACGGACTCCGGCGTTTGGTACGGTCCCGGCTCTGCGGAGCAACGCAAGAGCGTTGCACCGCGTCCGGGATACGGTTCAATTGTAGTCGATCGCGTGCTACCTTCTCACTTCGTTTCCACGAACGCCGTTGGGCTTTTCCCTGTCACCTGCCGGAATGCGTGCGAGAAAGCGGGAAAGCTCGCATAGCCGAGATCGGCGGCGAGTTGTTTTACCGAGATATTCGTTGTCACCGCAAGCCGCTCGATGGCTTCGGCGATGCGAGCGCGCTGGCACCAGCTTTTGAAGCTCAGTTGCGTCTCCAGCGGGAACAGCCGTGACAGTGTGCGCGTCGATGTGCCGACCATCTGCGCCAATGTGTCGATGTCGTAATTCTTCGTCGGATCCGCCAGCACGATTTCCGCAGCCCGCCGGCAGCGCGCCTCCTGCGGCAAGGGTATGAAGGTCGTGGGATCGCTTGCCTGATGAAGTTCGAGCATCGCGAGCCGGATCAAGAGGTCGGTGCGGGCAGCATCGTCCCGGCTGTCGAACAGCGCCAGGATCGCTTCATGCAGCAGGCGGGAGACGCGGACGACGAATTCGGATGTAAGCTCACGGTTGCGCTCGCGTAACAGCCATTCGGGATTGAAATAGAGCGAACGCATCTCGATATCCGCCAGCACGTCGATGGCATGGGGCAGGTGAGCCGGCACCCATACGGCGCGGTCGGGCGGGACCAGCCAGCGGCCTTTCGGCGTCGTCACCTGCATCGTGCCGGCCGCCGCATAGACCAGTTGCGCCTCGCGATGGGCATGGACGTCGAGCCGGGTGCCTTTCGGGTAGCGGGTCGCCAGCATGTGCACGCCATCGCCGGTTGACCTCCGGCGATCCGAGAGCGGTAGAATTGGCGTTTCCACGACAGTCATTGGCGACATCCCGTTTCGCCTTCTTCTTATAACGGCATTCCACAACGTCTTGGAAATCGATTCATGAACTCGCCAGCCCGCGTCATCACCTTGGTCAATGTCGCCCATTTCATCGATCACTATGCCATGCTGATCTTCGCGGCCGCCGTGCTGGTGATGGGGCCATCCATGGGCAAGACCTATACGGAACTGCTGCCTTATGCGACGCCGGGCTTCGTGGCGTTCGGGGCGGGGTCGCTGTTCACCGGCTGGCTGGGCGACCGCTGGAGCCGGCGCCACATGATGGTCATCTATTTCTACGGCATCGGCCTGTCGATGATCGCCGTGGGCCTCGTGCAGACGCCGCTGCAGCTCGGCATCGCGCTGTTTTCCGTCGGTTTGTTCGCCTCGATCTATCATCCGGTCGGCACCGCGATGATCGTGTCCTATGCCGACAAGCTCGGCCGCGAAATGGGCGTCAATGGCGTGTTCGGCAATTTCGGTGTCGCATCGTCGGCGCTGATCACAGGTGTCGTCGGCCAGTTTCTGGGATGGCGCTGGGCCTTCATCATCCCCGGTATCGTGACGATTGCGGCCGGCCTTGTCTTCATGAGTCAGGTCGTCCACGAGGATCGCTCCGGCTTCAAGCAGGCCGCAGCGCAGGCGCGTGTCGCCAAGTCCGATATGTGGCGGGTGGTTCTTGCATTGCTGGTGACGGTGGTTGCCATTTCCACGGTGTTCAATGCCATCACCGTTGCGTTGCCGAAGCTGTTCGCCGAGCGTCTGTCGGACGTCACGCACAGTCCGGCGCTGCTGGGCATCATCGCCGCCTGCGTCTACGTGTTCGGCGCTCTAACGCAATACAATATCGGCTGGCTGATCGATCGTTATTCGCTGAAGGCCGTTTGCGTGCCGCTGTCGCTGGTGCTCGCGCCGTTCCTGTATTTCGCCGCGTCGATGTCGAACGTCTCGCTGATCCTGGTCGCCATCGGCGTCATCGTCGGCCTGTTCGGCCAGGTCACGGTCAATGAAACCATCGTCGGCAAATACACCGCCGAGGAATGGCGCTCCCGCGCCTATGCCGTTCGTTATTTCGTCGGCTTTACGGCCGCGGGATCGTCGGTCGGCCTGGTTGCCTGGCTGTATGAGCAGGGCGGCTTCATGATGATGCTGCATGCCTTTGCGGGGCTGTCGGTGCTGGTCATCGTCGCCGCTTTGATCCTGCCGCCGGAACTGCCTGCGGAAGCTCGCGCGGATTGACGGTATCGTCGTCCCGGCAAGAACCGGAGTTTCCACCTCGCGATGACGGGGCATTTCGAACCGTTTTCATGCCGCACGGTTGACAGACGGGGAACGAATTCGCTTGGTGCGCTTGTTCTCCGGCAACGAAGGGGTGGATGATGCGCGGATGGGTCTGTCTTGCTTCGATCGTGGCGGCGCTGTCGGGAACTGCCGGGGCAATGGCGCAGGATGTTCCCGGCATCGAAATCTGTACGGCCGAAAAGACCATGGAGCGCCGTACCGGCTGCCTGCAAAGCAACGTCAATTTCCTGCAGCAGACGATCGGAAAATTGCGGCTCGAGCAGCAGCAGCGCCTCGATACGGCCACGCGCGAAATCCAAGAGCTGAAGGCGACTGTGACCAGCCTTCAGAAAATGGTCGATGACTTGCAGGCGGCGCAGAAGGCTGCCGCTGCAGCGTCCGCAAAAAGCGCACCGGCAAAAGAAACCACGCCCGCACCCAAGGATGGCGTGAAATAGTCTGCTATCGGCTCGCATCTGACTAAGGCTCCGGCCTCTCCGCAGATGCCGAGAAGCCGGCTACCTTGGGTGAGGCGTCTACACCCCTTTCGCGCCGGACATCAACGGTCCGAACAGTTCCCAGCTTTCGCCTTTGAAGCGCATCATCTGCAATTGTTCGAGCGGGCTGAAGTCGGTCGAGCTGGTCTTGATCTTAGTGCCCGGCAGATAGATCCCGATCTCCATGTTCAGGTTCGCCGCCTGCTTCATGACGTTCTCGCGAGTGAGATTGTCGCCGCATTGCTTGAGCACCTGGACGATTCCCTGCGAGACGCCGTAGCCGAACACGGTGGCACCGTCGTCCTTGTCGCCCTCGGGGTAATACTTGTCCATGAAGGCGCTCCATTCCTTCATGCCGGCGTCGTTCTTCCAGGTCTGATCCTTCGGGTCTTTCATATAGGCGGCGCTCAGGACACCTTGTGAATTATCATACCCGGCGGGCTTCATCACGCCGGCGACCGAAGCCGAGACGTTGGTGACGATCTGGATCGGCTTCCAGCCGATTTCACCGACTTTCTTGATCGCCTGCGCAGCGAATTTGGGCGTTGCGATGTTGATGAAGATATCGGGATTGGCGGCCCTGAGCTGCACGATCTGCGAATCCACCGTCGGGGATGCCGTCTCATACGGCACTTCCGAGACGATATAGTCCTTCACCTTGTCGCCGAATCCTTCATGCAGGCCGACGATATAGTCCTTGCCGAAATCGTCATTGGCATAGAGCACGCCGACTTTCTTGCCGGGGTGGTTCTTCATGATGTATTGCGCATAAATACGCGCCTCGGCCTGATAGCTGGGCTGCCACCCCATCGTCCACGGAAAGTTCTTCGGATCGGCCCATTTGGCCGCGCCGGTCGAGACGAATAGTTGCGGGACCTTCTTGGCGTTCATGTATTTCTGAATGGCCGTGTTTCCCGGCGTGCCCAGCGGGTTCATGATGAACAGCACCTCGTCATTCTCGACGAGCTTGCGGGCTTGCTCCACGGTCTTGGGTGGCGAGTAGCCGTCGTCATAGGAAATGAAGGTGATCTTGCGGCCGTTGATGCCGCCTTTCTCGTTGATCATCCTGAAATAGGCCGCTTCGGTCTTGCCGATGGTCGCATAGGACGACGCCGGCCCGCTATACGGCATGATGTTGCCGATCTTGATTTCGGTGTCGCTGGCCCCTGTATCGTATTTCTTCTGTGCGTGGCTTGCGGTGGCGGTCAGCGCGAAGCCGGCGAACGCCAGCACTCGCAGGACTTTCCAGTCATGCATGGTGTTTGTCCTCCCTGTGGTTCGATCAACCGCATCGTCCGTCTGCGCGGACTTCGATGACGCGGCTCGAATACCGGGAGTATGCACCAAGCCTGTCGCTTGAAAAGCAAGCTGTTGCAGTAATCGTCGCCGCGGCGCACAAGCCGTGGGATGGAGATGGAACGGCCCTGACGTGCAAGTGCCCATGCATTTGCATGGCTTGGCAGCACAGGGCCGGTTTGCTCTACTTTCCGAACCCGTATGCCGACGATGATCGGCGTCATCAAGAAAAGCCCAGGGAGAGCCTGCCCATGTCCAGCCCCAATATTCGCGTTCTTGCCACCGATCTGGCTTTCCCCGAGGGCCCGGTGGTGATGCCGGACGGCTCCGTCGTGCTGGTCGAAATCCGCGCGCAGCAATTGACCAGGGTGTGGCCGGACGGCCGCAAGGAAGTCGTCGCGAAGGTTCCGGGCGGCCCGAACGGGGCGGCGCTCGGCCCGGACGGCAAGATCTACATCACCAACAACGGCGGTTTCAGCTGGGTGCCGTCGCGCGGCACGCTGATGCCGCATGCGCCGGAGCCGCATGAATATCTCGGTGGTGCGATCCAGCGCGTCGATCTGACGACCGGAAAGATCGAGACGCTGTTCACCAAATGCGGCGAGCACAACCTGAAGGGGCCGAACGATCTGGTCTTCGACAAGCAGGGCGGCTTGTGGTTCAGCGAGCTCGGCAAGCGCCGCGCCCGCGATATGGATGTCGGCGGCGCCTATTACATCAAGCCGGGCATGACGGAGATTACCGAGCAGGTGATCGGCGTGCTTCCGGCCAACGGCATCGGCCTCTCGCCGGATGAGAAGACGATGTATATCGCCGAGACGCCGACCGGCCGTCTGTGGGCCTACAATGTCGGCGCACCGGGTGAGGTGGTGCCCGGCGATACGATTTATCGCGGCGAGCGTGGCCTCCCCATCGCCGGCCTCGGCGGATATCAGATGTTCGATTCGCTGGCGGTTGAAGCATCGGGCAATGTCTGCGTCGCCACGCTGATCAGCGGCTGCATTTCGGTGATCGCGCCGGACGGAAAGCTGGTCGAACAGGTGCCCACGGGCGATCGCGTCACCACCAACATCGCATTCGGCGGTCCCGAGCTGAAGACGGCCTATATCACGCTGTCGGGCAGGGGCGAACTGGTCGCGATGGACTGGCCGCGCGGCGGTCTGCCGCTGAATTTCCTCAACAAGTAACAGAAGCCGTCGTTGCGAGAAGCGAAGCGACGAAGCAATCCAGAGCCACAAGCGAAGACTGGATTGCTTCGTCGCAAGGGCTCCTCGCAATGACGGGAATGGAAAGGACAATCGATGCCGTGGCTTGAACCCGTCACCCTCTGTGGGCCTCACGCCCGGCTCGAACCGCTCGCCAAGCAGCACTGCGACGGCCTGATCGCGGCCGCGCAGGACGGCGATCTGTCGAAGATCTGGTACACGGCGATCCCGGCGCCTGAGAAAATGGCCACCGAGATCGAGCGCCGCCTGGCGTTGCAGGCATCGGGCGCGATGCTGCCGTTCACGGTGAAGGATGCAAGCGGCAGGATCGCCGGCATGACCACTTACATGAACGTCGATGTCGCCAATCGCCGGGTCGAGATCGGTTCGACCTGGTACGGCAAGTGGGTCCAGCGCACCGCGCTGAACACGCAATGCAAGCTGCTTCTATTGCAGCACGCGTTCGAAGTGCTGGACTGCATCGCGGTGGAGTTCCGCACGCACTTCTTCAACCACCAGTCCCGCCGCGCCATCGAGCGACTCGGCGCTAAGCAGGATGGCATCCTGCGCAATCATCAGATCACGCCCAATGGCACGCTGCGGGATACGGTGGTCTATAGTATTCTACCCGGCGAATGGCCGACGGTGAAGGCGCATCTCGCCTATCAGTTGAACGACAAGCCGCGGTGAAACTCGCGTTACCGTAGGGCGGATGGCGGACACGCCATCCGCCGCCATCGTATGCGGCAGGCATTGCGGCGGATGTGCTGCGCCCATCCGCCCTACGGCATTGCTATGCCGTAGCGCCTGTAGGGTGGGCAAAGCGAAGCGTGCCCACCTTTGCCATTCGCGTGCATGACGGTGGGCACGGCGCTGCGCGCCTTTGCCCACCCTACAGATTGGGCAGCCGATCGGTCGGTTGAACGACGGAGGACTTAAACTTCCCGCCGGTTCAGGAACGCCAGCCGTTCGAACAGGTGCACGTCCTGCTCGTTCTTGAGCAGGGCGCCGTGCAGCGGCGGGATCAGCTTGCGCGGATCGCGTTCGCGCAGTTGCTCGGGCGACATGTCCTCGTTCACCAGCAGCTTCAGCCAGTCGAGCAATTCGGAGGTCGACGGCTTCTTCTTGAGGCCGGGCACGTCGCGGACCTCGAAGAAGATGCGCATCGCTTCCGACACCAGGCGCTGCTTGATGCCGGGGAAGTGCACCTCGACGATCTCGGTCATGGTGTCGATGTCGGGGAACTTGATATAGTGGAAGAAGCAGCGGCGCAGGAAGGCGTCCGGCAGTTCCTTCTCGTTGTTCGACGTGATGATGACGACAGGCCGCTTCGATGCCTTGATGGTTTCGCCGGTCTCGTAGACATGGAATTCCATGCGGTCGAGTTCGAGCAGGAGGTCGTTGGGAAATTCGATGTCCGCCTTGTCGATCTCGTCGATCAGCAGCACCGGCCGCTGGTTGTGGGTGAAGGCTTCCCACAATTTTCCGCGCTTGATGTAGTTGGCGATATCGGACACCCGGGGATCGCCGAGCTGGCTGTCGCGCAGGCGCGACACCGCGTCGTATTCGTACAGGCCCTGCTGCGCCTTGGTGGTGGACTTGATGTGCCAGGTCAGCAGCGGCGAGCCGAGCGCCTTGGCGACTTCCTCCGCCAGCACGGTCTTGCCGGTGCCGGGCTCGCCCTTCACCAGCAGCGGGCGCTCCAGCACGATGGCGGCATTGACGGCGACCTTGAGGTCATCGGTGGCGACGTAGTCCTTGGTACCGGTAAACTTCATGAACAGCTTTGCCTTGTTATTTCATTCGTGTCGCGCAGCGGCGCGATAATGGGGAGAAACGCGGAGTGAGGGCGTGCGGCTAGCGCCTGATGAACGACAGCACGGCCAGAACGATCACCGCGCCGACGGTGGCGTTGAGGATCGCCCCCAGCGTGCCGCTGCCCAGCGTGATGTTCAGCCGGGGCAGCAGCCAGCCGGCGACCAGCGCGCCGACGATGCCGACCACAATGTTGCCGAGCAGGCCGAAGCCGGCGCCGCGCACGATCAAGCCGGCCAGCCAGCCGGCAATGGCGCCGATCAGCAGCGCCGCAAGAATACTCATCTATCCATCCTTCGGGATGCCGGCGGGGGCCGTGCATCGGGTGGAAGTGTAATTGAATTATCGGGCAGGTCCAGCCGGTAGCCCGGCCATGCCGCCCGCCGGAATTCGTGGAGATGCCCGGTGCGCCGGGGCAATTCGGCGGCGTTGATTGTTCGGCTATATCGCGACGTGCAAGTTTCAGCCGCGCCGGCCCTTGACGCAAGCCGGGGCTCGGGCAATCTGTCATGCATGTTCCTGCAATTTTTTACCTCGCTGCGCGATGCGCAGGTTCCCGTCACGCTGCGTGAATATCTCACGCTGATGGAGGCGCTCGACGCCGATCTGGCCGACCAGTCGGTGGAGAATTTCTATTATCTCTCCCGCGCCGCGCTGGTGAAGGACGAGCGCAACCTCGACAAGTTCGATCGGGTGTTCGGCACGGTGTTCAAGGGGCTCGAAAGCCTTCTCGACGCCATGGAGAAAGCCGAGATCCCGGAAGAATGGCTGCGCAAGATGGCCGAGAAATATCTCACCGAGGAGGAGAAGAAGCAGATCGAGACCATGGGCTGGGACAAGCTCATGGAGACGTTGAAAAAGCGCCTGGAAGAACAGAAAGAGCGCCATCAGGGCGGCAACAAGTGGATCGGCACGGCGGGCACGTCGCCGTTCGGCGCGCAGGGCTACAATCCCGAAGGGATTCGCATTGGCCAGGAGAAAAGCCGCCACCGGCGCGCGGTGAAGGTCTGGGACAAGCGCGAATTCAAGGATCTCGACGGCAATGTCGAGCTCGGCATCCGCAACATCAAGGTGGCGCTGCGTCGCCTGCGGAAATTCGCCCGCACCGGAGCGCCGGACGAACTCGATCTCGACACCACGATCCGCGAGACCGCCAATCACGGCTATCTCGATGTCCATATGCGCCCGGAGCGGCGCAACGCGGTGAAGGTGCTGGTGTTCTTCGATATCGGCGGCTCGATGGATTCGCATATCGAGCAGGTCGAGGAATTGTTCTCGGCCGCCAAGAGCGAGTTCAAGCACATGGAGTATTTCTACTTCCACAACTGCCTCTATGAGGGCGTCTGGAAGCAGAACAAGCGCCGCTTCACGGATCGCACGCCGACCTGGGACGTGCTGCATAAATATGCGCACGACTACAAGGTCGTGTTCGTCGGCGACGCCTCGATGTCGCCCTACGAAATCATGGTGCCGGGCGGTTCGGTCGAGCATGTCAACGAGGAGGCCGGCTCGGTCTGGCTCGATCGCATCACGCAGACCTATCCGAATGTGGTCTGGCTCAATCCGGTGGCGCAGCGTCATTGGGACTATTCGGAGTCGACCACCATCATCCGCCGCCTGTTTGCGGAACGGATGTATCCGCTGACCATCGAGGGCCTTGAAGGTGCGATGAAGGAACTGGTGAGGAAAGCATGACCCAGACGATCACCCGTGGCTACAAGGCTTTGCTCGACGAAGCCAATGCGCAGATCGAGACGATGAGCGTCGAGGACGTGATGAAGGCCGCGCAAAGCCCCGACGTCGTCATCGTCGATATCCGCGACCCCCGGGAGATCGAGCGCGAGGGCCGGATTCCGGGCTCGTTCTCCTGCACCCGCGGCATGCTGGAGTTCTGGATCGATCCGGAAAGCCCTTACGGCAAGCCGGTCTTCCAGGAAGACAAGAAATTCATCTTCCATTGTGCCAGTGGCTGGCGCTCGGCGCTGGCCGCCAAGACCGCGGCCGACATGGGCCTCAAGCCCGTCGCCCATCTCGGCGGCGGCTTCACGGCCTGGCGCAACGCCGGCGGCGCGGTGGAGAAGGTCGAGCCGAAAACGAAGTAATTATTCGTCATTGCGGGGAAGCCTGTAGGGTGGGCAAAGCGAAGCGTGCCCACCTTGGACGTGTGTGGTGGGCACGCTTCGCTTTGCCCACCCTACAGGCCATGCCCGCATGACGGTTGAGAGGCACCGATGACGACATTCACCGATCCGCTCGTTTCCACCGAATGGCTCGCCGCGCGTCTCGGCGATCCCGGGATCAAGGTCATCGATGCGTCCTTCAAGATGCCCGGCGTGCTGCCGCTGCCGGTCGACGACTATCTCGCCGCGCATATTCCGGGCACGGTGTTTTTCGATGTCGATGCGGTGTCCGATCATGCGAGCGACTTGCCGCACATGTATCCGGGCGAACAACAGTTCGCGCGCGATATCGGCGCGCTCGGAATCTCCTCGGACGATACCGTGGTCATCTACGATGCCGGCGGATGGGTCGCGGCGCCGCGGGCGTGGTGGATGTTCCTGTCGTTCGGTCACGACAGGGTGAGGGTGCTCGATGGCGGCTTGAAGAAGTGGCGCGCCGAAGGCCGTCCGGTCGACGCCGGCAAGGTCGTGCCGCAGCCGGGTCAATTCGCGGCAAAGTTCGATGCGTCCTATGTGCGCAGCAAGCACCAGCTCGTCGCCAATCTCGACAGCCGCGCCGAACAGGTCATCGATGCGCGTGCCGCCAACCGGTTCGAGGGCAGCGTCGCCGAGCCGCGGGCGGGCTTGCGCTCGGGACACATCCCCGGCAGCCGCAATCTGCCGTACAATGAATTGATCGATGCTGCGACCGGCACGATGAAGCCGCTGGATAGCTTGCGTGTGACATTCGCCGCAGCCGGCCTCGATCTGGCCAAGCCGGTCGTCACCACTTGCGGTTCCGGTGTCTCCGCCGCCGTGCTGACGCTGGCGCTCTATCGCCTCGGCGTGCGGGGGTCCGCGCTCTATGACGGCTCGTGGTCGGAATGGGGCCTGCAGAATGGCCCGGCGGTCGCCACCGGGCCGGCATAGTCCCGTCATTGCATGCGCTAGAACCCAAATGGGTCAGGCTGTGCGGCAGGCGCTGAAGGCGTCGTGTAGGCAGCCACCCGCCGTCGTTTGACTGCAGGTTTCTTGACGACTTTTTTCGCAGGCTTTGCTTTGGGCTGCTCCATGGCGGGGCGTGCATGCGGAAGCGGCACCGGTTCGCCAAGCATGACCGCGTTGCTCGACGAGAGCATGGCGTCCTCGTCGGTGAGCGTGGCCGTCGGTCGGGATATGCTGCCTGTCGTTTCCGGTTCTAGGGGGGGCGGCGGAGCCGTTTCCTGAGCAGCAAGGGCAGGCTCCGTCGCCGGCACATCGGCAGCGGCGGCGGTCGTCTCGTCTGGATTCTCGGGGGCGGCAGCCGGCGATACGGCTTCCGGAGCCGGTGTCTGATCGGTTTCGGGAGGCGCGGGCTCCGTTGACGATGCCGCGGAAACCGTTGCCGGCGGTTCATCCGGCTCGGCGGAGTCCTCCGTCGGCGCTGTCGCGGCAGGTTCCGGCTCGGCGGCGGGCGCGGTCATTTCGGCGGAAGTGGCGGATTCCTCCTCACGCGGTGCCAGTTGCAGCATCGCCAGCGCCGGCGCCGTCTCCTGCTGCTGGCTGAATACGGCAGTCGGCGGCAGTCCGCGGTTCGGCAGGCTGGCGAATTCCTCGTGCGCGCTGCGCAACAGGGCTGTGGCGCCCATGCCGAAAATCGCTGACGAGACCGCAAGCACCACGGCGGCGCATAGGAAACGAAGGCCGGGAAGCATGATGGGCTGTTCCGCCTGCGAACGGATCGAAGGCTTTCGAACGACGGGAACGCGGTGGGATACAAAACGCTCGTGGCGCGGCTGCCGCGCGAATCAAGCCATTGGGAGAATAGCGCAGGGTGTCGCGAACCGTTTGTTAAAAGATGCAAGGCACAAACGATGGGCCGTCTTGCGCAATCGAACGTTCCGAAGTGCGGCAAGTTGGTCACGTTGGCCCAAGAATGCGTAAATGTGACCGAAATACGGGGCTTTTTCCCGGATTTGTCTTGAATGCGCCGTGATCCTGCGCGATCTGACCATTCAATCCCGATTTTGCTTGAGCTTTAAAAGGGCACTGATGATCAAGCGTTTTCTGATGACGTTCGCGACTGTGGCTCTCTGCAGCACTGCCGGGCTTTCGCTCGCGGTTGCGCAGGGCTACCCGGCGGCATCGTCCCGTGACTCCAGCGACTATGCAATCCCTGCCGATCCCGGGTACCCCCCGGGCGGTTATCCGGCGAACGCGCGTGGCAATGCGATGGACGCCATGCCGGATTTCGACGCGGTCGATGACGACGATGCTGCGCGGTCGCGCGGCGGGCGTCCCGCCGGTGGCTTGTCGTCTCCCGGCATGGCCAATCAGGGGCCGGTCATGTCGCCGGATGATCCGCGCTACGGTCGTCCCGCCGGTTCCCAGACCTATTCCGACCGGGGTGCGCCGCAAGGGCCGGTGATGTCCCCGGACGATCCGCGTTACGGCCGTCCGATGGCGACCTATCCCAATCAGGGGCGCGCTGAGGCGTATCGTGGCTCCGCCGACGGCATGCGACCGCCGGAAGCCGTTGGCGGCCAGGGCTATGGCGCGCAGGGGGCTCCCGTGACCGGTTCGGTGGACACGGGCGGCCAGAATCTCGGAGCCAACGGCAGTTCGGTGATGGTCGCCGCGCTGCCGCCCGAGGATCAGCCGGAAGCAGGGGGCGGCGAAGACCAGTTGCCGCCGAATCTGCGCCGTCAGGAAGTCAATTACCCGACCAAGGAGCCCGCGGGCACCATCATCGTCGATACGCCGAATTACCATCTGTATTACGTACTCGGTAACAACCGGGCGATGCGTTACGGTGTGCGCGTCGGCCGCGACGGCTTCACCTGGACGGGCGTGCAGAAGATCACCCGCAAGGCCGAGTGGCCGGACTGGCATCCGCCGACTGAAATGATCGAACGTCAGCCCTACCTGCCGCGCTTCATGGCCGGCGGCCCGGGTAACCCGCTCGGCGCGCGCGCCATGTATCTCGGCTCCACCGTGTACCGCATTCACGGCACCAACCAGCCGTCGACCATCGGCAAGTCCGTTTCGTCGGGCTGCATCGGGATGCTGAACGAAGACGTCTCCGACCTGTTCGATCGCGCCAAGGTCGGCACCCGCGTGGTGGTGCTGCCGGGCAAGCCGCCGGCGACGACCACAGCATCGGCGCAGGGCGCCAACATGGCGCCGCTGCCGGGAACCCAGCCCGCCTCGGTTCAACCGCTGCCGGCGCCGGTCAACGTGCGCTGATTGCGGGCCGATAACGATCCAATCAAGGGGGGCCGTGTTCTTCACGCGGCGCCCCTTTTTCTATTCCGGTGCGCCGGTAGGATGCGTAGAGCGCGGCGAACGCATCGTTCCAGCGTTGCTGCGGGTTCGGCCGATGGGTTTCACTCCGGCGCTGCGCGCCTTCGCTCTACCCATCCTTGCCAGAGGGGCATTGAGGATCAGTTCAGCTTGCGCAGCGGCGAGCTGTTCAGGAAAGCGTCGATTCCCTCGATCGTCTCCGCATAGATGCGCCGGTAGTTGTCCGCGGTGACGTAGCCGAGATGCGGCGTGATCACGACATTGTCGAGCTTGCGGAGCGGGCTGTCGGTGGGCAGCGGTTCATGCGCATAGGTGTCGATGCCGGCGCCGGCTATCTTTCTTGCCTGCAGCGTTTCGAGCAAAGCCGCTTCATCGACGATCGGCCCGCGCGCGGTGTTGATGAGGTATGCGGTGGGCTTCATGCGCGCGAGATCCGCGCGCGAGACGAGGCCGCGGGAACGGTCGCTCAGCACCACGTGGATGGTGATGACGTCGGCATTCGCGAACAGTTCGTCCTTTGTCGCGTAAGTCACGCCGGCTTTTGCGCAGGCTTCCGGCGTCAGGTTTGTGCTCCAGGCGATCGTCTTCATGCCGAGCGCCTGCGCGATCCCGGCCACCCGGGTTCCGAGCTTGCCGAGGCCGACGATGCCGAGCGTCTTGCCGTCGAGATCCTCGCCGAGCGTCACCTGCCATGGCGCGCCGGCCTTCATCCGCGCATTCTCGAAACCGATTCTGCGGGTCAGTTCCAGCATCAGGCCGATGGTCAACCCGGCGGTGGGATTGCCGACCATGGCCGTGCCGCACACGGTGACGCCCCGTGCCTTGGCTGCTTCGAGGTCGATGGCGGCATTGCGCATGCCTGATGTGATCAACAGTTTCAGTTTGGGCAGGGCTTCGAGAACGGGGCGCGGAAACGGCGTGCGCTCGCGCATGGCACAGATGATCTCGAAGTCCTTCAGCGCGGCTGCGGCGTCATCGCCGGAGCTGAAGGGCTTGTCGAACACCGTGATATCGAGGCGGCCGCCGAGCGGCGTCCAGTCGGCCAGTTTGAGGGCGACATTCTGGTAGTCGTCGAGGATTGCGCAGCGCAGCCGGGTCATGATCGGTCCATCCGGTGGGATGACGGCGGCGGAAGGCCGTCAGGGGATGGAGACATCGCGCGCCGCGCGCCCGGGTGCAAGCGCGGAGCCATGCGGCCGGCAGCGATCAGCCTAATGTGAGGCGGGCGCCTTGTCGTCTCGGGCCTGGCAGGCCGGGCCGGGGCCGCGCATATAGTGCTGCTCCGGATGGTAGGGATTGAACGCCGCGACGAAGAAAGTCTGCCAGAACTGGCGTATTTCGTGGAACAGTCCGGAGGGCGCGGCTTTGATGCCGGTGCGGACGGCGGGAGGTGTTGAAGCAATGGTCGCCATGACGGAGCTCCGCCTGTTCAGCCCGCGACCTCGGTCGCGGAAGGCGTCGTGATCGCCTTCGTGAAATGCCTTGGGCCGCACTCTCCGCGCCAGTCGTTAAAAAGCGGTTCGAATTGTCATCGGTGGGAAATGCTTGGAAGTTAGCGTTGCCAAATGCTTAAGGCCCCCCGTTGCCCTTTGAAGGCGCGACCGCTACATCACGGGCAACCCGATTTTCACGCTCCGCGACGGTTTCAAGGATCGCACTCCTTCAAGGATCACTATGGCTCGCCAGTTCGTCTATTTCATGCAGGGTCTGACCAAGGCCTATCCGACCCGCAAGGTGCTCGATAACGTCCATCTGTCGTTCTATCCGGACGCCAAGATCGGCGTGCTCGGCGTCAACGGCGCCGGTAAATCGACCCTGCTCAAGATCATGGCGGGCATCGACAAGGACTATACCGGCGAAGCCTGGGTCGCCGAGGGCGCCCGCGTCGGCTATCTCGAACAGGAACCGCAGCTCGATCCCGCCAAGACCGTTCGTGAGAACGTGATGGAAGGCGTCGCCAAGCAGAAGGCGATCCTCGATCGCTACAACGAACTGGCGATGAACTATTCGGACGAAACCGCCGACGAGATGACCAAATTGCAGGACGAGATCGAGGCGCAGGGCCTGTGGGATCTCGACAGCAAGGTCGATCAGGCGATGGACGCGCTGCGCTGTCCGCCCGACGATGCCGACGTCACCAAGCTCTCGGGCGGCGAGCGCCGTCGCGTCGCGCTGTGCCGCCTGCTGCTCGATGCGCCGGAACTGCTGCTGCTGGACGAACCGACCAACCATCTCGATGCCGAATCCGTGTCATGGCTGGAAGGCCATCTGCGCAACTATCCCGGCGCCATCCTGATCGTGACTCACGATCGCTACTTCCTCGACAACGTTACGTCCTGGATTCTCGAACTCGATCGCGGCCGCGGCATTCCCTACGAGGGCAACTATTCGTCCTGGCTGGTGCAGAAGCAGAAGCGCCTGGAGCAGGAAGGCCGCGAGGACGCCGCGCACCAGAAGACGCTGGCCCGCGAGCAGGAATGGATCGCCTCGTCGCCCAAGGCGCGTCAGGCGAAGTCGAAGGCGCGTTATCAGCGCTACGAGGATCTGCTCAAGCAGGCCGGCGAGAAGCAGACCCAGACCGCGCAGATCGTCATTCCTGTGGCGGAGCGTCTCGGCGCCAACGTGGTGGACTTCGAGAACCTCAACAAGGGGTTCGGCGATCGCATGCTGATCGACGATCTCTCGTTCAAGCTGCCGCCGGGCGGCATTGTCGGCGTCATCGGCGCCAACGGCGCCGGCAAGTCGACGCTGTTCAAGATGATCACCGGTCAGGAAAAGCCGGACAGCGGCACCATCACCGTCGGCGAGTCGGTGCATCTCGGCTATGTCGACCAGTCGCGCGATGCGCTGGACGACAAGGCCACCGTCTGGGAGGAGATTTCCGGCAAGAACGAATTGATCCTGCTCGGCAAGAAGGAAGTCAATTCGCGCGGCTATTGTTCGGCCTTCAACTTCAAGGGCGGCGACCAGCAGAAAAAAGTCGGCGCGCTGTCGGGCGGTGAACGCAACCGCGTGCATCTGGCCAAGATGCTGAAGTCCGGCGCCAACGTCCTGCTGCTCGACGAACCGACCAACGATCTCGACGTCGATACGCTGCGCGCGCTTGAAGAAGCGCTGGAGGATTTCGCCGGCTGCGCCGTGATCATCAGCCATGACCGCTGGTTCCTCGACCGCATCGCCACCCACATCCTCGCCTTCGAGGGCGACAGCCATGTCGAATGGTTCGAAGGCAACTTCCAGGATTACGAAAAGGACAAGATGCGCCGCCTCGGCCAGGACAGCATCATTCCGCACCGCGTGAAGTACAAGAAACTGACGCGGTGAGGCGTGCGATACGCCGTCATGCGCGCCAGTTCCAGAGCGATTTCCCGCTTCTCGACATCGTTGACGCCCTCGGCATAGGCGAGGACATTGGTGTCGAGCGCGACCTTCACCGCTCGTCCTCGTAAAGCTCGTCGCGGGTCCAACGCCCGGTCGTCACGACAGGCCGGCGCTCAAGGCGCGACAGCAGTGCCGCACGCGCGCCGGAAACCGCCTTGTCACGGTTGGCCGCGGGAACGATGCGCGCGACAGGCCGTCCGTGGCTCGTCACGACGTAGCTGTGCCCCTCGCGCACGCCGCGCAGGATAAGCGAGAATTTACGGTTGGCATCTGCTGCAGAAACGGCTTCTTCCATAGCAAGACCCTGTTAGTAGTTAGATTGCCTACAATAAGGAGAGGCAGGGTGCTTCGCAAAACTCCGCTGCGAATGCCGGTCAATGATCGCGCGCTATCCGATCTTCTCAGCCAGCCACATCCTGATGAGCGATTGATACGGCACGTCGCGCTTGTTGGCGGCGACCTTGATCTGCTCCAGCAGGCTGACCGGCAGCCGCAATGAAATCGCCGTGGTCGACGGTTTGAGATTTGGAAAGCGCACCGGAATCGCCTTGCTCAGGTCGAAATAGTCGGCTGTGTCGTGAGATTCCCAAAATGCGCGTTCTGCGGCTTCATCGGCAAATTTTGGAACTCGCTTAAGTTTCTTCGGTATAGCGTGCGCGCTCCTTCGCGCTCAACGGCCGCGCTGAAAAGACACTCAGCTAGTATTACCTCTCGCAGGGTGAAACAGGTCTGTAAAAGTTTGCCGGCATGTCTCTGGAGGTCAAGCCTACCCTCGTTTATAGAATTTCGCAGCCGAAATGCGAGATGGTGACCGGATGTCCGACTGGAGCGCGGAGCAGTATCTGAAATTCGAGGATCAGCGGACCCGCCCGGCGCGGGATCTGCTCGCGCAGGTTCCGCTCGCGGACGCGCGGAAGGTCGTCGATATCGGCTGCGGCCCCGGCAATTCCACCGAGCTTCTGGTCAATCGCTGGCCGGACGCGGCGGTGACCGGTGTCGATACGTCGGCCGACATGCTGAAGCAGGCCCGCGAGCGTCTGCCGGCGCAGACCTTCATCGAGGCCAATATCGCCCATTGGGTGCCGCCGGCCGGAAGCGACGTGCTGTTTGCCAATGCCGTGTTCCAGTGGGTGCCGGATCACCTCAAGCAGCTCAAACGGCTCGCAAACGGCCTGCCGCCGGGCGGCGCGCTGGCGGTGCAGATGCCGGACAATCTCGATGAACCGAGCCACGTGCTGATGCGCGAGGTGGCGGCTATGGAACCGTGGCGCAAGCAGCTTTCGAAGGCGGTGGAGCAGCGCGACATATTGCCGAATCCCGGCGCCTATTATGACGCGCTGCAGCCGCTCTGTTCGCGCGTGGACATCTGGCACACCGTCTACAATCACGCACTCGCCGATGCCGCTGCGATCGTGGAGTGGGTGAAGGGGACCGGCCTTCGTCCCTTCGTCGATCCGCTCGAAGGTCCGGAGCGCAAGGCGTATCTCGCCGAATATACCGCCCGTATCGCCGCGGCCTATCCGCCCCATGCCGACGGCAAGGTCCTGCTGCGGTTTCCGCGAATCTTCATCGTTGCGGTCAAATAACAGGCGTGCGGCCAGTTGCCGCGTATGCGGACATCGTGGCGTCGATCGCGCGCTTATATATGATCGGCGTCTATCCGCGATTCCTCCAGTTGTGAGCCATTCATGTCCCTGACGCCTGAAACGCCGTTGCCGCCGAAGGGGCCGGCGATGCGCCCGATTCCGATGCTGATCTTCGGATCGCGCTGGCTGCAACTGCCGCTCTATGTCGGCCTCATCGTGGCGCAGGGCATTTACGTGGTGCTGTTCGTGAAGGAACTGTACCACCTGTTCATGCATTCGATCGACTTCACCGAGCAGCAGATCATGCTCGCCGTTCTCGGCCTGATCGACGTGGTGATGATCTCCAACCTGTTGGTGATGGTGATCGTCGGCGGTTATGAAACTTTCGTGTCGCGCCTCAATCTCGAGGGCCATCCGGACGAGCCGGAATGGCTCAGCCATGTCAATGCCAGCGTGTTGAAGATCAAGCTCGCAATGGCCATCATCGGTATCTCGTCGATCCATCTGTTACGCACCTTCATCGAAGCGGGCGGTCTCGGCGGCACCGGTGCGCGCGTGACCAACTTCACCGAAACCGGCGTCATGTGGCAGACCATCATCCACGTCGTCTTCATCATCTCGGCGATCGGCATCGCTTATGTCGATAAACTATCCAACAGCATCGGGCCGCATGCGAATGGCCATGCCGAGAACGGCGACATGGCCCAGCACGGAGCGCGCGGACATTGAGAGATCGGAACAGGCAGGCTTCGTGGCGATCGCTGCTCTGCGGCGTGCTGATGAGTTGCGTCCTGCCGGTTTCATGCGCGGTCGCCGCCGATGCGAAATTTACGGCCTTCATCGCTTCGCTCTGGCCCGACGCGCAACAAGCGGGAGTTTCGCGCGCGACCTTCGACGCGGCGACGCGCGGGCTTGAACCGGATTACAAGCTGCCGGATCTGCTGTTGCCGGGCCGCCCGGCCACCGGTGCGCCGGCGCAGGCGGAGTTCGTGCAGGTGCCCGCCGACTATCTGAAGGAAGCTGGTATTGCCCGTCTCGCGGCGGAGGGCCGGCGCCTTTACGACCAGCACCGCAAGACGCTGCAGGCGATCGAACAGCGCTTCGGCGTGCCCGGCACCGTCATTCTGGCCATCTGGGGACGCGAGACGGATTTCGGCCGCTACAAGCTGCCATATGACGGCATCCGCACGCTGGCGACGCAAGCCTATGTCGGCCGGCGCAAGGAGCAGTATCGCGGCGAGTTCATCGCCGCTCTCCGGCTGCTCCAGAGCGGTGCCGTTGCGCGGAAGGATTTGCGCGTCTCGTGGGGCGGAGCCACCGGTATGACGCAGTTCTTGCCGTCCGAACTCGACAAGCATGGCGTCGATTTCGACGGCGACGGCCGTGTCGATATCTGGAAATCGGTTCCCGACGCGCTGGCCTCGGCCGCTCAGCAACTCGTCCACAAGGGCTGGCAGCGCAATTTGCGCTGGGCCTATGAAGTGCGTGCGCCGGCGAATGCCGACTGCACCAAGGGCGTGCCCGAAGTGACGCGGCCGATCGGCGACTGGATTCGCGCGGGGTTTACGCCCGTGCGCGGCGAGAAGATCGGCGCCGCCGAACAGGCGCAGCCGGCCTCGCTGCTGCAGCCCGAGGGAATCTACGGCCCATCCTTCCTGACGACGAAGAATTACTTCGTCATCAAGGAATACAATTTCTCCGATCTTTATGTGCTGTTCGTCGGCCAGGTCAGCGATCGCATCGCAGGTGGGCAGCCGTTCGCGACGCCATGGTCCGCGACCCGGCAGTTGCGGAGCGCCGATGTCGAAGCGATGCAACGCCATCTGACATCACGGGGTTTGTATCGCGACAAGGTCGACGGCAAGGCCGGCATGCAGACGCGCGCGGCGCTGGGGGCCTTTCAGAAGTCTGCAGGTCTGAAACTCGATTGCTGGCCGAGCGAGGCCGTGCTGCGCGCAATGGATGCACGATAGCGGCACATGAAAAACCCGGCCGTCATGGGCCGGGTTTTTACAGATCAGATCGTGAGATCGCTGCGATCAATCGCAGACCTCGACCGGGCGGTAGCGCCAGATGCCGCGATAATCGTCCCAGACGCGCTGGCGGACCGTGCGGCAGGCGGGCTCGACATACACCGGGGCAGGGGCGTAGCCGTAGACCGGAGCCGGGCGGCTGGCGGCAATCGCGCCGCCGATCAGTGCGCCGCCGAGCAAACCACCGGCGATGCCGGCGGCGAGGCCACGCCCGCCTGCCTGCGCAGGGGCGGCTGCGGCCAGCGAGCCGGTAACCGTCGCGACGGCCAGCAGGGCGGAAACTGTCTTCTTCATCTCAAACCTCTCCAGAAAAGCGCCGCAAGCGGCGCGCGGTTAAAGGGTCTCACACGGGATTCGCATTGACGGCTATTTCAAGCGCCCAACCGTCAATCCGGCGTAAACACGTCACGAAGCAGTGACCCGAAAAAGCGGTTTTTTCGCGCCAACTCCTATTGTGCCCGTCGGAATGGGGCCGACAGGCACGTCACGTTGCTTTAACCGCAGACGCGTACGCGGCGGATGCGCCAGCCGTAGCCATCCCAGAAGCGCTGACGCTGCCAGTAGCAATTGCCGTAATAGGCCGGGCCGGCGACATAAGCGGGGCCGCCATAGTAGCCGTAACCCGGGCCGTAGTAGCCGCCGGAGCCGGCAATGGCGCCGCCGATCAGTGCTCCGCCGATCAGGCCGGCGGCAAGGCCGGCACCGCCGCCTCCGTGATGCCAGTGCTGCGCGCTCGCCGACGTCGGCACGGCAACGGACGATACGGCCAGCGTAGCAACCGCGGCAAAGGCCATCAGACTCTTTTTCATGACATCACCTCTTTCACGATCAGCGCGCTCGATCATGGCGCTGCAGATGGCGAAAAATTCCACATCCGACTTGAACGATCAATGAACGGGACCGCACCGATTTGGTCGCAAATTCAAAGATCAACACGGAACAGAGGCATTGGATCCGGGAAGGCCGACCAAATCGCGTCCATAAGTTTCATGATACCTTTTCGCGGTCGTGATAAGGCTATTCCCGATTTAGACTCATTCCAGAATTCTCTCGTGCGATCAGTAGTTTGGAATAGCTTGAAACTGCTCGTTTTCGCTTTGCATCCGGCCGGCGGCTTCCCTATCCAGAAGATGTATCGACCCGCGAGCGTGTTTTCCGCTGATGATCGTCTGTTCCTGCAACGTCTTCTCCGATCATGACATCCGCAAGGCTGTTTCCGGGACCGAGCCCCCGCGAACGCCGGGACAGGTCTACGGCTGTCTTGGCTGCAGCGCGCAGTGCGGGCGATGTGCCCGGACCATCAAGAAGATCATGGACGAAGCGCTGGGCGCCTGCGCGAAGTCCTGCTGCGCCGGTTGTCCGCATACGGCGACTCATGCCGCCGTCCTGGGTGACGCCGCTCGTGTTCCGGCCCAGCTCATGAGCTCCGCTGCGATCGACGTGGCAGCGTAAGGTCTTCTGTTTTCTTCACATTTCGAAATTTATCAATCGCCCGCGGCATTCGCTGCAGCGCAGGCTTGTCCTGCTCGTCAATCTGATTTAGAAGCATTCTAAATTAATGTGAGGGCCGTTTTGATCCGGCCCGGCAAGAGGAGAGAACCATGAAAGGCGACCCGAAGGTCATCGACTATCTCAACAAGGGTCTGCGCAGCGAGCTGACGGCCATCAACCAGTATTGGCTGCATTTCCGTCTGCTGAATCATTGGGGCCTCCTGGAGATGGCCAAGGTATGGCGCAAGGAATCCATCGAGGAGATGCACCACGCCGACCGCTTCACCGATCGCATCCTGTTCCTGGACGGCTTTCCGAACATGCAGGTGCTCGATCCGCTGCGCATCGGGCAGAACGTCAAGGAAATCATCGAATGCGATCTGGCCGCCGAGATCGGTGCCCGCACGCTGTATGAAGAAGCCGCCACCTACTGCCACGGCGTCAAGGACTACGTGTCCCGTGACCTGTTCGAGTCGCTGATGAAGGACGAGGAAGGTCATATCGACTTCCTCGAAACCCAGCTCGATCTGATCGAGCGCGTCGGGATCGAACTCTACACCCAGAAGCATATGGGCGGCCTTGAAAGCGAGTTCTGATCGCACTTTTGCCCGGCATCAATAGATGCCGGGCAACGCCGTCCGGCCGGGATCGAGACGGGCCGGCGCCGGCATGCCGCAACGTGCGAATGCCGCCCGCAGGGCGCCCCAGGCGTGATGCACGGGATATTCGACGGCTGTTCTTCCGCCATTGATGGACCTGATCCGGACGTAAAGCGTCTGCGCCTTTTCCAGTTCGGCGATGAACTGCGCGATGGCATCCGGGTCTTCCATCGTGATGATCTGGCTGCCCCGTACGATCCGGATCGGCACATCGTCATGGCCCGGCAAATCGTCGAAGCGATAGCCCAGCAGGGTGTTCTGATTGCCGCCGATCTTGAAATCGAAGGCGAAACGGATCAGCGGCCGATTTCCCGGCAGACACGTCAGCAGCAATGACGATACCCGCGGGTATTTGAGATTGCTGTGCGACGCTTCGGCAAAGACATAGGCGCTCGGCAACTCGGAACCGGTCACGCGATCGATCTGGTGGGTGATCCGCCATTCACCGGATCTGGTTTCGCTGCGCCCGGTCACGTACGGATCGCGCGCGCATCCAGCCAACGCGATGCCTGCAATTACGATGATGCCGATCGACACGACGTCACGCACGACGCTCTCCCCCAGCGGAGCGAGCATGCAACTTCGGCGTGTTTATTTCAAGTCTGACTTCTTGCCGTCATTGCGCGGCAATCAGGATTTGTCGACGATCACGGTATTCGGGCGGTCGTGACCGGCGGCGGTTTCCTCGTGCCATCGGCCGTTCTCATCCTCATAGGAGATCACTTCAGTGCGGCCGGGCGTGCGCTGTTCGATCGCGGCGCGGCGTGCGGCGGCGAGGGCGCGCTCGCGCGTCGGGTAGGGTTCGGAGAACACCGCTCCGACCTTGTAGGCCCAGCCGCCGTCGTGTTCGACGATCACATAGGTCACGTCCGCCATGGTGCCTCACCCTGGTCCGTGCGGGGGGATGTTGCCTCATGGGTCGATCATGCGGCACCGGTCGGTGCGAAGCAAGCATGACTGTAGGCACGGCGTTGCGCGCTTTCACTTGCCCTTTATCGTCAGCCGCTGGGCGGATGACGCGAACCGGCATCCGCCGCGGCGCTGGTCGTGTGGACGGCGGCGGATGACATGCATCATCCGCCCTACGGCGACAGATCGATACAGATGCGAACGACGCCGCGGACGCGGCTCAGTCGTCCTTCTTCTTGCGCTTTTTCTTTTTCCTACCGTCGTCATCGGCATCGTCGCCGTGTTCGGCGGCGTTTTCCGTTTCCATCATCGCGGCGACGCGCTCGGCCATTTCCTGCTGTTCGCGCAGCAGGGCAGCTTCGCGCTCCGCTTCCTCGCGCGCTCGCAGCTTGCGATGGTCTTCCCACGCATCGAAGATCATGTGCAGCCAGGGCAGGATCTGCTCGAATGACGGCAGCATGCCGGGAGGGCCTTGTTCGCCGCGCGGGCCTTGTTCCCCCTGAATGCCCGGCAATCCTTGCGGACCTTGCTCGCCGCGCGGACCCTGCGGGCCGACCTTGCCATGCGGCCCCGCCGGACCGGCCTTGCCGAGCGGCCCCTGTTCGCCGCGCTTGCCCTGTGGGCCGGGCTTGCCGGGAGCGCCCGCCTTGCCGGCGATGCCGGGTTTGCCCTGCGCGCCTTCGGGGCCGGGACGTCCGGGATGGCCTTGCGGCCCCGGTGCCCCCGGCTCGCCGCGCGGGCCGCGCAATCCGGCTCGGCCGATCGTCTCCTTCGCCACGCTCTCTGCTCCGTTCGTGATTCCAGTTGCGTGGCTTTTAACAGGGGAAGGATGACGGCATCAATTCACGGGAGATGAGCGCGGAACTGTAGGGTGGGCAAAGGAGCGAAGCGACGTGCCCACCATCACATGCGCGGACCCACGCTGGTGGGCACGCTTCGCTTTGCCCACCCTACAGAAGATGAAAGCGCTTCAGCCGCAGGCCGGCACGGCGATTCCGTCGGCGGAGTATTGCCTGATCTTGTTGCGCATGGTGCGGACGGAGACGCCGAGCACGCGGGCCGCATGGGTGCGGTTGCCGTCGCACCGCGCCAGAGTCTGCAGGGTCAATTCGCGTTCGACTTCCTGCATGGTGGCGCCGACCAGCATCGGCACGACCTCACTCGGTTCCGACGCCGGCACAAGCGCTTCGGCGTCGAACGAATCGTCCGAAGGTGACTCGGAGAATTCCTGCGCGGAACAATCGTCGCTGGCGAAGCTTTGGGACAACGGTACCCTCCCGATCGACGCATGCCTTGCCGGCGCAAAGCAAATATCGAGACCAAACAGCTCCCCAGCCGTACGGACAGGGTGGGCGCGTTTGGTTAACGAGAGGTTAACGTCGCCGCATGACAGGCGCTTACTCGATCCCGAACTGCGCAATGCTGTTATAGGAATCCACCAGCTGATTGTAGTCGCGCATCAGGCGTGCGGGGGAACCCTCGACCATCCAGGCGCTGCCCGGGTTCATCATCATCTTCTGGCCGGATGTGTAGGGAACCTTGTCGCGGATGCGACGCATCAATTGCTTCCCCGTCACCAGCACCGATTTCGCGTTGCTGGTGAACATCGAGCTGACCTTGCCGCCATCGGCGGTATTGGCGTCTTCGAAGCCCTTCACCGTGGCCTCATAGTTGCTCACCGCCTTGGTGATCGCTTCGATGTCCGGTTTGTCGGCATTCGCCAGCCGCAGCATGCGCTTGGCGTCGATCATGGTCGCCTCGATGTAATAGCGCGTCTTCTTGCCTTCCTTGGCCTCGATGGCGGCGAGTTGCTCGGTCTTGCGCTTGTCGTTGATGGCGTCGACGCCCGCCCGCAGGTTCTTGTCGGCCACACCGAAGGCGTCCCACGCGGCGACGAGCTTCGGATGCAGGGCCTTGCCCTTGGCCATCTTGTCGTCCTTGTAATTCTCCTGCGTGTAGTAGTCGTCGGCTTCCTTCAGCAGCGGTCCCAGCGTCGTCACCGCGTTGACATAAGCGGTCGCCGCTCCCTCAAGCGCCGCATCGTGCGGTTCCATCGCATTCGCAGCCTCGACATTCTTCTTGCAGTCCGCGGTGTCGTAGATCGTGTAGAGCCCGTAGATGATACGCTCCTTGCCGGTCGGGCCGGACTTCGCCGCCCAGCTGAAATAGCGCGACTCCGAATCGAACGCGCGTGCCGACAGCCGGTTGATGCAGCCGACATAGGCATTCATCTTGTCGGTCGCGTTGGAACTTTCCGCCGCTGTCGCGCAGTCGATGCCAGCCGAGGTCAGGATGAGCGCCGAACCTGTGGCGACAACGAATGTGCGGAAAGACTTCATCGATCAGATCTCCAACGCGGAACAGTGACATGTTTCCGATGACGGCGAGGATAGGGGAGGCGTCCCCGTGCAGCCAGCCATGGCCGTGCATGGCGCCATGCCGTCATCGTTCATTCGTCGCGCGATGCGCATGGCGGGTTCAGCTACGATGATCGTGTGACGGGCATAAGAAAAGGGCGGGCTGCAAGTGCACAACCCGCCCTCCGACATCGGCTTGTATGAAACGATTACAGCGCCTTGTTGCTGTCCTTCACTGCCTGCGCTTGCACATAGACCTGCTCGCCCATGTCCTTGAACTTGCGGCTCATGCTGGCCATGCCGTCCTCGATGACGCCTGACATGGTCATGCCCATCGCGGATTGGCCGCCGAGCGAGAGCGCGGCTTTCTCATTATCGCCGAGCGTCGCCGCATAGTCGCGCACGTCCTGCGTGATCTTCATCGAGCAGAACTTCGGTCCGCACATCGAGCAGAAATGCGCGACCTTGTGGGCTTCCTTCGGCAGCGTCTCGTCGTGATAGGCGACGGCGGTTTCCGGATCGAGGCCGAGATTGAACTGGTCCTGCCAGCGGAAATCGAAGCGGGCGCGGGACAGCGCGTCGTCGCGCAGCTGCGCGGCGGGGTGGCCCTTGGCGAGATCGGAGGCATGTGCCGAAATCTTGTAGGTGATGACGCCGACTTTCACGTCGTCGCGGTTGGGCAGGCCGAGATGCTCCTTCGGCGTCACGTAGCACAGCATCGAACAGCCGAACCAGCCGATCATGGCGGCGCCGATGCCCGAGGTGATGTGGTCGTAGCCCGGCGCGATGTCGGTGGTCAGCGGCCCGAGCGTGTAGAACGGGGCTTCGCCGCATTCCTTGAGCTGCTTGTCCATGTTGATCTTGATCTTGTGCAGCGGCACATGGCCGGGGCCTTCGATCATCACCTGGCAGCCTTTCTTCCAGGCGATCTGCGTGAGTTCGCCGAGCGTCTCCAGCTCGGCGAATTGCGCGCGGTCGTTGGCATCGGCGATCGAGCCGGGGCGCAACCCGTCGCCGAGCGAGAACGACACGTCATACTTGCGCATGATGTCGCAGATCTCGTCGAAATGCGTGTAGAGGAAGCTCTCCTTGTGATGCGCGAGGCACCACTTGGCCATGATCGAGCCGCCGCGCGAGACGATGCCGGTGACGCGGTTGGCGGTGAGGTGGATATATTGCAGGCGCACGCCGGCATGGATGGTGAAGTAGTCCACGCCCTGTTCGCACTGCTCGATCAGCGTGTCCTTGTAGAGTTCCCAGGTCAGCTTGACCGGATCGCCGTCGCACTTCTCCAATGCCTGATAGATCGGCACGGTGCCGATCGGGATCGGCGCGTTGCGCAGGATCCATTCGCGCGTGGTGTGGATGTTGCGGCCGGTGGAGAGGTCCATCACGGTATCGGCGCCCCAGCGGATCGCCCACACCATCTTGTCGACTTCCTCCTCCACCGACGAGGTGACGGCGGAGTTGCCGATATTGGCGTTGATCTTGGTGAGGAAGTTGCGGCCGATGATCATCGGCTCGAGTTCGGCGTGATTGATGTTGGACGGGATGATGGCGCGGCCGCGCGCGATCTCGCTGCGCACGAATTCCGGCGTGATGAACAGCGGCACTTCGGCGCCGAAGGATTCACCGTCCGCGCGCGCGGCCTCGGCGCGCTCAAGCTGCTGCTTGCGGCCGAGATTTTCGCGCTCGGCCACGTAGATCATCTCCTTGGTGATGATGCCGGCGCGAGCGAATTCAAGCTGGGTGATCGGCGCGTCACCGACACCGCGCAGCGGCTTGTGATGCGCCTTGAAGGCGGCGGCGGCATGGGCAGCGCCGACATTGCCGTTGTCTTCCGGCTTGATGGTGCGGCCGTCATACTCCTCGACGCCGCCGCGCTCCTTGACCCAGTCGAGACGCGTGCGAGCGAGGCCGTTATTGACGTCGATCAGCACGTCGGGATCGGTATAGGGGCCCGACGTATCGTAGACCGGCAGATTCGGCTCACCGGCGCCTTCGGACAGAATGATCTCGCGCAGCGGCACGCGCAGGTCGGATGCGCTATCCGGGATCGAATAGAACTTGCGCGACGACGGCAGCGGGCCGGTGGTGACGGCGGGGCGGGTGGTGTCGGGATTGGAGCGGATGTTCATGGACGATCCTCCTGGGTGGAATTATTTGAAGTTGAAACGAGCTGTTGAAGCTGGGCGCGGGCGACTCCCTCTCCCCCGTGCGAAGCGAAGCTTCGCTAGAGGGGAGAGGGCTGGGGTGAGGGGGCGCCGCAAGCTCTGCCGTCGTTTGGGGCACCCCCTCACCCGGCGCTGTGCGCCGACCTCTCCCCGGAGGGGAGAGGTGAAGCAAGAGATTTGCGTTACGCTCATCACGCGGCCTCGTTCTGCACCCCGAGCCATTGCCGCACGCGGGCGTCCGGGTCGGGGTTTTGGGTGACGTCGCTGACGACGGCGATGCTGTCGGCGCCGGCGGCGAAAATCTCGGCGGCGTGCTCGAACTTGATGCCGCCGATGGCGACCAGCGGAATGTCGCCGATGCGCTTCTTCCACACGGAGATTTTGGGCACGCCCTGCGGCGCGAAGCGCATCGCCTTCAGCGTGGTGAAGAAGATCGGGCCGAGCGCGACATAATCCGGCGCGGCGCGCAGCGCGGTCTCTAATTCTTCCTCATCATGGGTGGAAAGGCCGAGCGTGATGCCGGCTCTCTTGATCGCGGCCACGTCGGCGTCGGCAAGGTCTTCCTGCCCGAGATGGACATGCTGCGCCTTGAGGTCGATGGCGACGCGCCAGTAGTCGTTGACCACCAGCTTCGTCTTGGTGCCGTTCGTCACGGCCAACGCCTCGCGGAACAGCGCCGTCGCTGCCGCATCGTCGAGGTCTTTCGCGCGTAGTTGCACGGTGCCGACGCCGAGCGTGGTGAGGCGCTTCACCCAGGCAACGCTGTCGACGACGGGATAGAAACGGTCAGGATACGGCATGCCAGAACGGAGTCCCGATGACTGGAGTGGACGGAGAAGCGAAATCGCGCGCGCCCATCAGGCCGGCGTCATAGCCGGCGCGGCCGGCTTCGACGGCCAGGCGGAAGGCGTTCGCCATGGCGACGGGATCGGCGGCCTTGGCGACGGCGGTGTTGAGCAGCACGGCGTCGTAACCCAGCTCCAGCGCTTCGGCCGCGTGCGAGGGCGCGCCGAGGCCGGCGTCGACCACCAGCGTGATATCGGGCAGGCGATCGCGCAGCAGCTTGAGCGCATCGCGGTTGACGATGCCGCGCGCCGAGCCGATCGGCGCCGCCCACGGCATCACCACCTTGCAGCCGGCATCGACGAGGCGCATCGCGACACCGAGGTCTTCGGTGCAATAGGGGAACACCTCGAAGCCGTCCTTGACGAGGATCGTCGCGGCTTCCACGAGGCCGACCACGTCCGGTTGCAGCGTATCGTTGTCGGCGATCACTTCCAGCTTGATCCACGGCGTGCCGAACAGTTCGCGCGCCAGCTTCGCGGTGGTCACCGCCTCGCGCACGCTGCGGCAGCCGGCGGTGTTCGGCAGCACGGCGACATCGAGTTCCCGGATCAGCGACCAGAACGCATCGCCGGTCTTGCCGCCGGCGGTCTCGCGCCGCACCGACACGGTGACGATGCCGGCGCCGGACGCGCGGATGGCGTCCTGCATGATCGCCGGCGACGGATAAAGCGCGGTGCCGATCAGAAGGCGCGAGGCGAAGGTTTGGCCGTAGAAGTTCACTGTCATGTCAAGTTTCCGCAATCTCTGTCCTCATCCTGAGGCGCGCGATCTTCGCGCGTCTCGAAGGATGCTTGTTCTGCGCCTCTGGCCATCCTTCGAGGCTCGCCGAAGGCGGCGAGCACCTCACGATGAGGGCGGAGTGTGTTGTTCGTGACACGATCACCCTCCCTGCCGCGGCGTGATGATTTCGATTTCGTCGCCGGCCTTCAGTGCGGTGTCGGCCCATCGGCTGCGCGGCACCACGTCGTAGTTGACGGCGATGGCGCAGTGCGTGCCTTCGTAGTCGAGTTCGCTGAGCAGCGCGCCGACGTCAGACGACCGAATCTCGCGTGTCTCGCCGTTGACGGTCACTTGCATTGCATTACCTCGTTATCGATCGCGCCGCGCCGGACATAGTCCAGCGTCAGCTCCGCCAGCGCGGGCGCCAGCAGGAAACCGTGGCGGTAAAGCCCGTTCACCGCGATCGTATTCTTCTCGATCGCGATCCGCGGCAGGTTGTCGGGAAAAGCCGGGCGCAGGCCCGCGCCGAATTCGAGAATGCGTGCTTCGGCAAAAGCCGGATGCACGGCGTAGGCGGCGCTGAGCAGTTCCAGCGCCGAGCGTACGCTGACGCCGCGGTCCTCGCTCTCGATCGACGTCGCGCCCAGCATGAAACGGCTGTCCGCGCGCGGGATCACATAAAGCGGCCAGCGCGGATGCATCATGCGGACCGGGCGCGACAGTTGCACCTCGTCGGTTTCGATGATGACGATCTCGCCCTTGACGCCGCGCAGCGGCGTGGCCGCATCGCGCGCCTGCAGGCCGCGGCAATCGATCACGACGCCGTCGAGGTCGTCCGCCGCCGCTTCGCTGTTGTATTTGATCAGGCCGCCCGCGGCAGCGATGCGCCGGTGCAGTTCGGGCAGCACGCGGCGCGGCTCCACATGGCCTTCGCCGGGATAGAACAGCCCTTCGCGAAACTGTCCTCCGAGCGACGGCTCCAGTTCGGCGACGCCGGCTGCGTCGAGCCGCGTGTGGCCCGACGTCATCTTGGCGAACCGTTCGAAATCGGCGCGGTCGCGCGGGTGGGCGACGACGAGCGAGCCGTTGAACGGCGTCTCTGGAAGCTCCTCGCGCCACAGATCCAGCGCGCGCAGGCCGAGGCGCGAGATCACGGGCTCCGACGCCTCCGCCTCGCACCACGGCGCCAGCATGCCGCCGCCCCAATGGGTGGTCGACTCGCGCATGTCGGCATCGCCGCGCTCGTAAAGCGTGACGGCGTGCCCGGCCTTGGCAAACAGCAAAGCCTGCCAGGCACCGGCAATTCCCGCGCCAATGATGGATATCGGAGAAGTCGCGATGGCCGATCCGCCGTGCGACGCATGTGTCGCCTGATTCATCCCTGTCCCTTCGCCGGCATGACCCGGATCAGGTTCAAAGGGTCACCGCGGTATCGCATCACTCAGGATCGAGTATGCAAGCTAGCGGTATCTCAGCTCCTCGTCGGAGCCCCCCTCGGAACGACTCTAATTTAAACCTCCGGTCCGGCGTGTCAACGCGCCTTCACGGGATGGTCACATTCATTGCTTCGGTGGCTCTGTGCCGGCTGCCGTCTCTTTCGGCCGCATCGCATTTCCGGCGAAGATCGGCTGATGCGGCGGTGCGGAGATTTCCCGACGCTGGCGCTTGGCGACGTAGTAGTAGCCGCCGGCATAGTAGCGCACCGCGCGGTCGTGATCGCCGTGCGCGGCCCGATAGGCGCCGGCCAGATACTTGATGCCGTAAGTGAGGTTGGTGTTGGGGTCGCGCAGGCCCTCGGCGTTGCCGGTGTAGCCGACGCCGCGGGCCGTCGCGAGCTTGATCTGCATCAGGCCGATGGCGCCGCCGCGGCCGATCAAACGCGGATTGTATTTGCTCTCGCGCATGATGACGCGATGCACCAGCGTTTCCGGAACGCCGTAGGTCTTGGCATGGAACGCCGCCATGGCCTGATAATCGGCGCGCTGCTGCGCATGGGCGAATTGCGGGAGGGCGGCAAAGGCGAACGCTGTCGCCAGGGCGGTCGAAATTCGGGTCATCAACGGTCTCGAAACGGACATCCGGCCGCGGTCATTTGCCGGTTTTTCAGATGGCATCAACCATCACGCGCGATTTTTTGCGTTTGAGGCGCAAATTAAGTCTTTCTCGGGGCTGCACGCGCACGTTGCGGCATCGGTTTACCTCAAATTATGTCCGTGCATGGTTCGTTTGTGTCATTCGCGGCTGATGATGCCGTTCTGCCACGGTCGCCGATCCATGACGCTGTCTGTTACCCATGTCACCGAGACCCGCAAACTGGACGGCCTGCTGCCGCTCTGGGTCGGCATCGGCGTCTATGTACTGTTGCTCGCGGTGGGCAACGGGCTGCTCAAGGATCCCGACACGTACTGGCAGATCACGCTCGGGCAATGGATGCTCGATCATCGCGATGTGCCGCATACCGACATCTACTCGTTCACGATGTCCGGCCAGCCGTGGATTTCGACGCAATGGCTGGCGCAAGTCCTCTATGCGCTTGCCTATGGCGTCGCCGGCTGGGCCGGCCCGGTCATCCTTGCAGCGGCGTCCGCGGCGTTGGCGATTGCCCTGCTTGCACGCTTTCTCGATGCGCGCCTCTCGCGAACGGCAACGCTGGTCATTCTCGCCGCAGTCCTCGCCTTGATGGCCGGTCACTTGCTGGCGCGCCCGCATGTGCTGGCGATGCCGGTAATGGTGGCCTGGATGGCCGGTCTCGTCGAGGCCATGGATCCGGACTTGGATCGCGGCCGCGTGCCGCCGTTCCGGCTGCTGCCGCTGATGGCGCTGTGGGCCAATCTGCATGGGGGCTTCGTGCTGGGTCTTGCGCTGATCGGCCCGATCGCACTCGATGTGGTCCGGCAGGCGCCGAAGCCGGACCGGATACGGCTGTTGCTGCGTTGGATGCTGTTCGGTCTTGCTGCGCTGGTCGCCGGTTGCATCACGCCCTATGGCTGGGATGCGCTGATGGCGTCACGCCGTATTCTCAGCCTCGGCGCCGCGCTCGCGGTGATCGGGGAATGGCGGCCTGCCGATTTCGGCCATGCCGGTCCGCTCGAATGCATCGTGCTCGGCACCTTCGCATTCGTGCTGTGGCGCGGCATTACGCTGCCGCTCATGCGTATCGTGCTGGTGATCGGCTTCGTCTATATGGCCCTGAGTCATGTGCGCAATGCCGAGGTATTGGCGCTGCTCGCACCATTGGTGCTGGCGAAGCCGATCGGTGAGGTGTTCGGCCGCGATTCCGCGAAAGATGTCGCATCGGCGCCGGGCCGACTTGTATATGCCGGCTTCGCGCTGTGCCTGATTGCAGGAACCTTCGTGCTTGCAACGGTCCGGCACTACAAGCCGACCGATGAGGCGGCCCCGGCTGCCGCCGTCGATGCCTTGCACAAGCTCCATGTCAGCCGTGTCTTCAACGATTACGATTTCGGAGGCTATCTGATCTGGCGCGGCGTGCCGACCTTCATCGACGGACGCACCGAACTGTTCGGCGAAAAATTCGTGATCGATCATGACCGCGCAACCCTGCTGAAAGATCCGGACAGCCTGTTCCGCCTGCTCAAGGATTACGACATTCAGGCCACGCTGATGCGCACCCGGAGCCCTGCCGCCAAGCTGCTCGATCGTCTCGATGGCTGGGAGAAGGTCTATCGCGACGACCTCGTCACCATCCATGTACGCAAGGGCCTGGGAAGCGGGAAGGTGAGAGAATAGCCGCGGATCTACGCTGCCGGCGCCGGCAACGTGATCCGCACGATCAATCCCTGCGGCTGCCGGTCGTGCAAAGTGAGTTCGCCGCCATGGGCCAGCGCGATGGCGCGGGCGATGGAGAGGCCGAGGCCGAAGCCGGCGGCTTCATGATCCATGTTGCGGGCATCGTCGCCGCGCACGAAGGGCTGCAGCATCGCATTCTTCTGCGCGTCGGAGATGCCGGGGCCGTCGTCGGCGACATCGATCTTCGCGCCGGCGTCCGACATGGTCAGGGCGATCGCGGCTTCGCCGCCGAACTTCACTGCATTCTCGACGAGATTGGTCACGGCGCGGTGCAGGTCGTCGGGCCGCGCCATCGCCATCGCATGCGAGGGGCCGTCATAGGTCACCATATGGCCGATATCGGCGAACTGGTCGGCGATCAGCTGCAGCGTGGTGGCGATGTCGGTGAGCGTCAGTTCCTCCAGCCGGCGATCGTTGCGCAGGAACGACAGCACGGCCTCCAGCATCGCGCGCATCTGATCGAGATCGCGCAGCATGTGGCGGCGATTGCTTTCGTCCTCGATGAACTCGGAGCGCAGCCGCAGGCGGGTGATCGGCGTGCGCAGGTCGTGGCTGATGGCGGCGAGCATTTTGGTGCGGTCGTCGATCAGCGCAGTGATGCGCTCGCGCATGCGGTTGAGCGCGCGCGCGACGGCGCGGATTTCGTCCGGGCCGCGTTCGGGAAGCGGCGCCGCCGTGCCGCTCAGGCTGAATTCTTCCGCCGTCTTGACGAAGGAGGACAACGGCTCGGCCAGCACGCGTGCCGCCCACAGGCCGAGCAATGTCAGCGTGATCACCGCGAACATGAAGGTGAGGAAGACGGGGCCGCGCCAGAACGGCCGCGGACGTCGCTCCGGCACCTCGCTGACCGAGAACTTCCGGCCGTCGCCCAGCACGATGCCGATGCGGTCGCCGGTCAACGGAACCGCGTGGGCGTCCGGGGCCAGCCGGAGGTTCATGCGGCGGAAGGCGAATGCATCGTTGCGTTCGTCGGCATCGGTGCTTTTGACGAAAGGTCCGCTTTCTTCCCGCAAGTCGAAATTCGAGAAGGTCTGGGCCATCCGGGTAAACAGCGCCTGGCGTTCGCTCGCCGGCGTTGCCGACAGCAGCCGCGCCATGGCCACCAACTCGCCATGCCCGCGGTCCGGCGCTGTCGGCTGGTCCGGCCGCAGCAGGGAGAAGCCGACGCCGATGATAAAATGGATGGCGAGGATCGACACCACCACCAGCGCGGCGATCTGGCCGCTGATCCGCCGCAGGTTGAGGACATTCAGCAGCTTCATCATCCGCTCGGCTGTGCGGCCGCGAGCGCTTCCACGTTCGGCGTGAACATATAGCCGCCGGAGCGCACGGTCTTGATGAGCTGCGCATCCTGCGGATCGGCTTCGATCTTGCGGCGGATGCGGCTCACCAGCACGTCGATGCTGCGCTCGAACGACCCGGCATTGCGGCCTTGCGTCAGGTCGAGCAGGTTGTCGCGCGACAGCACGCGGCCGGGACGCTCCACGAAGGCGCGCAGCAGATCGAATTCGGCGGATGTCATGGCGATGCGAGCGCCCTCGGGATTGCGCAGTTCGCGCAGGCGGAAATCCATTTGCCAGCCGAGGAAGGCGAGGGCGGTGGCGTTCGGCGTGGCGCTTGCGTTCATCGCGGTCGCCTGGCGGCGCAGCACCGCATTGATGCGGGCGAGCAGTTCGCGCGGATTGAACGGTTTCGGCAGATAGTCGTCCGCCCCCATCTCGAGTCCGAGGATGCGATCGACGTCCTCGCCGCGCGCGGTGAGCATGATGATCGGAAGCTGGGAGTCCGCACGCACGCGGCGACACAGGCTGAGGCCGTCCTCGCCGGGGAGCATGACGTCCAGGATCATCAGGTCGATGCGGTTGTCCGCCAACGCCTTGTCCATTTCGCGCCCGTCGGCGGCGACGGTCACGTTGCAGGCATTGGTGCGCAGATATTTCGCGATCAGCGTGCGGGTTTCGCGGTCGTCTTCCACGACCAGAATGTGGGGTGGGTTTGCCATACTGACCTTTTGGCCGGGATTGGAGGCGATTGCAGGGAAATTTTGTTTCGATCTGTTGCGGTTCCCCTGAACGTAACGCCGGGCAACATCTTTGCAAGCCGCCGGCGGGGCCTGGCGGTCAAACACAATCTTCCCGGCGCGGCGCGATCAAGCCGGCTTCGCTTGCTATTTCGCCCCTCGGAACGGGAACGGCCGGCAGCTCCTCGCGTTGCCTGCCCATTGGTCGTAGCAACAGCAGGAGGAACATATGTTCAGGAAGTATGTGGCGGCGGGTGTCGTTGGTTCCACGTTGCTCGCAACGGTGGCCTTCGCACAAAGTCCAGACACGATGAGTCCGGGTACGTCATCGACCGCGCCCGCAGCGGTGCCCGAGAAAGCGTCGGACACCAGCTTCAACGGCAACTGGCGCGCCTCGAAAATCGTGGGTCTCAACGTCTACAACGAGGCGAATGAGAAGCTCGGTTCGATCAACGATCTTCTGACCGATAAGGCAGGCAACATCAAAGCCGTGGTCATCGGCGTCGGCGGTTTTCTCGGTGTCGGCGAGCGTTTGATTGCCGTGTCGTATGACAAGGTCAAATTCGCGGACGAGCCGGTGCAGACCTCCGCCGCGAGCGATGTCACGACGGGCATGTCGAAGTCATCGTCGGGGTCGAGCGGCATGACGACGGGGTCTGCCACGTCGGGCGGTGCGAAGGGAGCGGCAGTGACGGCCAAGCCGAATCCCTGGTATCCCGACCATGCGATCATGAGCGGTGCAAGCAAGGATCAGCTCAAGGCGATGCCTGAGTTCAAGTATGCGAGCTGATAGTTGCTTCTCTTGTCGCCAAGGTGGCTCCTGTAGCCCGCATGAGCGAAGCGATATGCGGGAATGCCGGTTCCGTTGAGTGCCGGCCCCGCAATCGCGGAGTTTATCATCGGGCGCGCTTCGCGCGACCCGTTGGCTCATGCGGGCTACGAGAAGAATCTCGGGGCGGGCATGGGCTAGAATTGCGGAAGCTTCGTCACCGTGACGTTGATGACGCCGTTGGCTTCCGCGATCACGCGGAGCGTCTTCGAGTCGAACGCGATGTCGCCGAGGCGGAGTCTGTTGATGTCGGCATCGACACGCAGGCCGTCCTCGTTTTTCTGGAAGTCCGCGAGGATCGTCGCGATCTTGCGCTGGGCATTGGAGGCGAACGGCTTCAGATCGATCACGGCGCGGTCGGTCAGCGTTTTCTCCATGAGCGGCATTGCAGCCCGCGCCGCGGCACCCAGCAGGCCGAAGGCGGCTTCGGATTCAACCGCGAGTTCCAGGTTGGTGAAGCGCAGGATCTGATTGGTTTCGTCGAGCACCGGCTTGCCCCAGATATGCACGGTCGCCTCGCCGCCGAAGCCGAACCAACTTGATTTTTCCCTGGCGTTGACGAGCAGCGAAATCAGCAGCCTGTCGCCGGAGGCGCGGACGGTCGCCTTCTTCACCGTGACGGCGACCGATCCCGAACCGTCTTCGGGATATGTCTTTCCAGCCAGTTGCGTCTCGATGATCTTGTTGAGTTCGGTGAACGGCACATCGATCGGCACGCCGATATTCAGTTTGCCGGGGCCGGGCGGCACGATCGCGAGGGTCGCCGGGAACGGGCAGTCCGGCGTCGTCTGTGTACCGGTTACGCGCGTCTGTGCCTCGACGCCGAGGGTCAGCGTGACATTGCTGCCGTCGATGCGCGGCTGCGCCGCAATCGCGCGGGTCGGTTTCAATTCAAGGAACAGGTTCTGGGCGGCACCTGCGCCCTGCAGCGGGATCGAGCGGCACAGCTTGGCCCATTCGCGCCGCGCATTCTGCTCGAAGATCGGATCGTTCTGCAGGCGCTGCTGGACCGCTGCGATCTGCTGGTTCACCGCATTGTCGATCATCGGTTTGACCTGCGCCGGCACGTTGATGCGGACGCCGCCGATCGATGCGCCGGTATCGCCGAGCGAGACCTGCGCGGACAGATGAGGCTCGACGCGCCAGTTCGGCATCAGGCGCGGCTGCGATGACACCGTGACGTTGCCGCGGATCTCCGCATTGGCGGCGACGTTCTTGATGTTGATGTTGCCGATCTGCTTGGCGACGTTGCCGCCGAGCAGATTGCCGAGTGCGCCGCCCAGCGCCTCACGCACATTCGACGACAGCGCGCCGTTGACGTTTAGCGTGCCGTTCAACGGCGCGGACATCGTCAGCGTGTCCTGCGCGCCGGCGACGGCGATCGGGCCGCGGGCCGCGGTCCAGCGGATGTCGGCATTTTGCAGAATTTGTTTCGCGGGGTTGTCCGCGGTGCCCGAGAAGTTGCGCGGCGCGCCGCGTTCCGCAATGTCGCGGACGGCCGTCAGTGCGACGGCGACGGGTGCCAGGATGGTCGAACTGCGAGGCGGCGAGGGCGGCAGCGGCGGTAATTCCACCAGCGTCGGCGCGGATTCGCTGCCGTGCGGCGCCACGTAATCCATGATCTTGAGGGCCGCCACGAAAGATACGGCCACCAGCGCGATGCCGATCAGAACAGTTTTCAGACGCATGGTGTCCCCGCATGCAAGAAGCAGGAACAGTACATCAGGGGGGTAAGTGGGCAAAGTAAGGCGCGGCGGACCGGTCATGCCGTCCGCTTGTTGCGTCGGGAAGGTCACAAAAACGCCCGAACGCGATCTGCCGGCGCTGGATGGCGAAGCGCAGGGTCAAGGGCGCTCAAAGGCGCTAGAGGACACCCAAGACGATGGCGCCCACGAAGGCCAAGGCCGCATAGGCTGCGACGATGCTCAATCGACCGGCGAATGTCGTCATGGTTTGCCTCCCCGGAGCATTACGACGCGGAGTAACGCTCTTTCGAAAGACAGGTTCCCGAGATACCCGGAAATTTGTGCGACGGATGGATGGAACTCAAGCCGCCCGTATGGTGAATCGGACGTGAACGGACTGCGTTGAAGAGTCTTTAAAACTTTTCGACCAACCTGCGAGCATGACACGCGGAGTTCGTTTGTATCTCGTCGGCTCCTTCGTCCTCGTATCGTTGGCAGGTTGCGGTCGTGGTTTGTTTCAAACCGAGCAGCGCGAACCCTGGCGAGCCGAGGCGGAAGCCGCATGTCTGAAATCAGGCGCGGTGCGCGAAAGCGCCGGCCTCGTGCGGATCGATCCGATTTCCGGGCCTGGTGTCTGCGGTGCGGAGTTTCCGCTGAAAGTCGCGGCCCTCGGCGAGGCGAACAGCACGATCGGATTCGCCGACGAAAGCTTGCGGCCCCCCGGCAGTGTGAATGGCGGCCCGTCGCGCTGGCCGGTTCAGCAGCCGGCGATGCGTGCAGCGGGCAGCTATCCGAGTTCCTATCCGCAGCAGCCGTCCTCCGGCGGTTACGGCAATGGTCCGGTTTCCCTCAATGCGCCGGGCGTGGGCGGCGCGGAGCACGATATCGACCTGCCGCCTGAAGGCACGCAGCAGCAGGGCATGATGTCGCGCGCGCCGCAGAACGACGCGCCGCCGCGCCTCGGTCCGGGGGCGGGCATGACGACCAGTGCGGTCGGTCCGGTGGAACTGAAGCCGACCGCGACGCTGGCCTGCCCGATCGTGTCGCAACTCGACAAATGGCTCGCCGATATCGTGCAGCCGGCGGCGATGCGATGGTTCGGCCAGCGCGTGGTCGCGATCCGCCAGATTTCCGCTTATTCGTGCCGTGGCATGAACGGCAATTCGCGCGCGCATATTTCCGAGCATGCGTTCGGCAATGCGCTCGACATCGCCGCCTTTACGTTTGCAGATGGCCGCAACATGTCGGTGAAGAACGGCTGGAAGGGGCAGCCGGAGGAGCAGGGCTTCCTGCGCGACGTGCAGGGCGGCGCATGCCAGTATTTTACCACGGTGCTGGCGCCGGGCTCCAACGTCTATCACTACGACCATATTCATGTGGACCTGATGCGCCGGGCGAAGCGTCCCGTGATCTGCCAGCCTGCGGCGGTGTCCGGCGAGGAGGTTGCGGCGCGTGCGGGCGGGCATAATTATGCCGGCCGCAGCTTCGCCGACGGCATCACCGGCTCGATCAAGCGCAGCGCGGGCAAGGGCGGCCGCAAGACGCCGGACGACGAGGATTTTTACGAGAACGAATAGCGTGCATCCGTGTCCCGGCTCTGCGACCGCAATGCTACGCATTGCATCGCGTCCGGGACACCGGTGAATTTCAGCCGCGATAGGCCGCGAGAAACATCCGCACCGCGCTGTCGACGACCTTGTCGATCTCCGCAGCATCCGGGGTCGGCTTGGCCTGGAAGATGAACGGCTGAAACAGCGTTGCCTGGCACGACATCATGAATTGCGCGCCGGCAAGTTCGGTGTCCGAGATTTTCAATTCGCCGGCTCTGACGCGCGCATCGAGATAGGCGGCGATCTGCCGGATCGAATGCGCGAGCACCGCCTCATAGAACCGCTTGCCGACATCCGGCATGCGTTCCGCAATCGCCATCACCGTGCGGATCGCCGAGCCGCCGCCGGGCCGGCACAGCAGCCGGATATAGGCACGGCCGAATTCCGCCAGTGTCGTCTCCGCCTCCCGCGCCGGGTCGAGGTTGAAGACGGCTTTGCCCTGTTCGAGCTTTTCCTGCTCGACGATCGCTTCGAACAGCCCGGACTTGTCGGTGAAATAGACATAGAGCGTCCCCTTGGAGACGCCGGCTGCGCGTGCGATCTCGCCCATGCTGGCGCCGTCGAAACCCAGCGTCATGAAGACCTTGCGCGCGCCGTCGAGGATTTGCCGGCGCTTGGCATTGTCTTCTTCACCGGCGGCAGCAAGGGGGGCGGGGGACGTCGCAACCATTCGTTCAGCCTGCTTGAATCATTATTCGGATACCGCAATGCCCGGTATCCAGAATAATCCGAAAACGTGATGAGATGAGCTTTCATGTATATTGACCGAACCGTTCGGTCAATATACATACCGCCCCGGCCAGCGGGAACCGGATGGGTTTCCGTACCGTCATTTTTGCGATTGTTTCAGGAGGCCGGAATGGCCGGACCACGCGATCAGGCTGCGCGCATCATCCGTAACGATGCCGAGGACGACGGCATTGCGTCGCGCGTCGTGCCTTTGGCCGAGGAGCCCGCGGTTCGCGCCCCGGCCGAGCTTCCGACGCCCGACGACGCTGTCGAGACTCCCAAGGGGCCGCCGACCGCGGCTGAGAAGCCGAAGTCGCCGCGCAAGAAGCGTATCCTGCTGGGCATCGGTGCGGTCGCCGCCGTGGCGGCGGTGTATTTCGGCGTCAATTACTATCTGGTCGGCCGCTTCATGGTCTCGACCGACGACGCCTATGTGCGCGCCAACAACACCACGCTCGGCGCCCGCGTGTCCGGCCACATCGCGCAGATCGTTCCAGGCGACAATACGCCGGTGAAGGCCGGGCAGGTGGTGTTCAAGATCGATGACGGTGACTACCGGATCGCCGTCGATGCCGCGCAGCGCAAGATCGGGACGCAGCAGGCGACCATCGCGCGCATCGGCCGTCAGGTCGGCGCGCAGGAGAGCGCGGTGGAGCAGGCGCAGGCGCAACTCGCCTCCGCCGATGCCGCCGCCAATCGTGCGCAACTGGAATTCGACCGGCAGGAGACACTGAACAAGCAGGGCTTTGCTTCGCGTTCGGTCTATGAGACGTCGCAGTCCAACCGTGACCAGACCGCGGCTTCGGTGAAAGCGGCAAAGGCGTCGGTGGATGCCGCCGTGAGCGCCGTCGAAGTCACACGGGCGCAGCAGGTCGAAGCCCGCGCGCAACTGCAGGAATTGCAGAGTGCGCTCGACAAGGCGCAGCGCGATCTCGCCTTCACGGAGGTAAAGGCGCCGGTGGACGGCATTTTCTCCAACCGCATGGTCAATGCAGGCGACTTCATCGCCATGGGGCAGCGTCTCGCCAATATCGTGCCGCTCGACGACGTTTATATCGACGCCAACTTCAAGGAGACGCAGTTGCGCCGATTGAAGCCGGGGCAGCCGGTGTCGATCGAACTGGACGCCGATTCCAGCCGGGCGATCGAAGGCACCGTGGAAAGCCTGTCGCCCGCGGCGGGCCAGGTGTTCACGCTGCTGCCGCCGGACAACGCCACCGGCAACTTCACCAAGGTCGTGCAGCGCGTGCCGGTTCGCCTGCGCGTCCCCGCCGATGTGGCCCGGCAGAACATCCTGCGCGCCGGCATGTCGGTCTATGTCCGCGTCAACACCAAGCCCGGCGCCGACGCCGCGCGTTAATTGAATACGGGTTTGTACTGAACCTTGTCCCGGACGCGGTGCGGCGTTCAGGCGAAGCGAAGCTTCGCTGCCGACGCTGCTCCGCTGAGCCGGGACCGTACCAAACGCCGGCGTTCGTGATGGTCCCGGCTCTGCGAAGCGGCACTTCGTGCCGCATCGCGTCCGGGACATGATCGCATCGAAATCTAACCTGCTCGATCGGATTGCGTTGATGTCGTCAGCAACCACCACCACCCTGTCAGGAACACCGCCGGCCGCGCCGGCCGCGCCGGCGGATGCCGACCGGATCGCGCCGCGGCGCCTGATCGCGTTCCTGATCATGGTGTTCGGCATGTTCATGTCGATTCTGGACATCCAGATCGTCTCGGCCTCGCTATCCGAAATCCAGGCCGGCCTGTCGGCGTCCTCCAATGAAGTCTCGTGGGTGCAGACCGCCTACCTGATCGCGGAAGTGATCGCGATTCCGCTGTCAGGATTCCTCTCGCGCGCGCTCGGCACCCGGCTGCTGTTCGCCATCTCGGCGTCGGGTTTCACCGTCGCCAGCCTGTTGTGCGGCTTCACCTCGTCCATCGAGCAGATGATCGTGTGGCGCGGGGTGCAGGGCTTTCTCGGCGCCGGCATGATTCCGACGGTGTTCGCCTCGGCCTATACCGTGTTCCCGCGCACCAAACTGCACATCGTCGCGCCGATCATCGGCCTCGTCGCCACGCTCGCGCCGACCATCGGTCCCACTGTCGGCGGCTACATCACCGACGCGATGTCGTGGCACTGGCTGTTCTTCATCAATGTCGTGCCGGGCATCTGCATCACCATCGGCGTGCTGTCGCTGGTGGATTTCGACGAGCCGCATTTCGAACTGCTCGATCACTTCGATTGGTGGGGGCTCGGCTTCATGGCCGGTTTCCTCGGCTCCCTGGAATACGTTCTGGAGGAGGGGCCGCGTAACGATTGGCTCGAGGACGAGACCATCGCCCTGTTCGCGGTGGTCTGCGTCGTGTCCGCCGTCGCTTTCTTCTGGCGCGTGTTGACTGCGAAGGAACCGATCGTCGATCTGCGCGCCTTCACCAACCGCAACTTCGCGCTCGGGTCGATGTTCTCGTTCTGCATCGGCATCGGTCTTTACGGACTGACCTACATCTATCCCGTCTATCTTGCCCAGGTGCGCGGCTACAGCGCGCTGATGATCGGCGAGACGATGTTCGTCTCGGGTATCGCGATGTTCCTGATGGCGCCGGTGGTCGGCCGGCTGATGACCAAGGTCGATCTGCGCATCCTGATCGGCACCGGACTTGTGCTGTTCGCGTCCGGTACCTGGATGATGACGTGGATCACGCGCGACTACGATTTCGACGAACTGCTGCTGCCGCAGATACTGCGCGGCATGGGCATGATGCTGGCGATGGTGCCGATCAACAACATCGCGCTCGGCACGCTGACGCCGGAGATGCTCAAGAACGCATCCGGGCTTTTCAATCTGACGCGCAATCTCGGCGGCGCGCTCGGCCTTGCGATGATCAACACCGTACTCGATCACCGCACCGATTTTCATATCTCGCGGCTGCACGACAAGGTGACCTGGGGCAATGCGCTCGCGGTGGAAACCATCAATGCGCTGACGCAGAAATTCCAGGGGATGGGCGATGCGCCGCTGATGGCGCTGAAGCAGTTCAACATGATCGTGCATCGTCAGGCCGTGGTGATGGGATTCGGCGATGCGTTCTTCGTGCTGACCTGTTTTTACGCCGGCCTCAGCGTCATGGTGCTGATGCTGAGCAAGCCGAGCAATCTCGCCGCGGGCGGCGGCGGGCACTGAGCCTGCTGCGACTTCCATATTGATCGGGTCGGCCGGGTGGGCCATCATGCGCCCTGTTGTCGGTATCTGTAGATACCTCAGCGACAGGGGGCTTTATGACGGACTCGTATGTTCTCGTTCACGGCGCCTGGCACACCGGCGCAGAAATGGAAGCGGTCGCCGGTTATCTGCGGGCCGCGGGCCATACCGTTCATTGCCCCACGGTCTGCGGTAACAACAAGAATGACGATCGCAGCACGATCGGCCTCGCGCAGGCCATCGGATCGATCGTCGACTTCATCGAGCGGAACGATCTGCGCGGCATTCGTCTTGTCGGCCACAGCTACGGCGGCATGGTGATATCCGGTGTCGCCGATCGCATCGCCGAGCGCATCAAGCGCATCGTGTATGTCAATGCTTTCGTTCCGCTGGACGGCGAGTCGCTGAACGACATGGTGCCTCCGTACTATGTCGCTTTGTTCGATATGATCGCGGCGGCCAACAACAACGTCGTGGTGCTTCCCTTCGAAATCTGGCGCGATGCCTTCATCAATGACGCGGATTTCGACCTCGCGAAGTCCGCTTACGATCAGCTCAATCCGCATCCCTACAAGACCTTCACCGACAAGATAGCGCTCAGCAAGCCGCTGGCCGAGCTTGCTATCGGCAAGTCCTATGTGAACTGCCGGCAGGACACCGCGCTGCCCCACAGCCTGCCGTGGCATCCGCGTCTGTCGGAGCGCCTCGGCCTGTTTCGCCTGGTCGAATGCCCAGGCAGCCACGAAATGTTTTTCAGCAACCCCGCGCGCCTCGCCGAAGCCATCGAACAGGCGGGGCGCGATTAGGCGCAAGTTGTGTTTTGATTACTCCGCGTCCCGGACGCGATGAAGTAATGCTGCGCATTGCATCGCGCCCGGGACACAGCTCCATCAAATTCGAAAATACCTTGGCGCGAACTGCAGCGCTTATGCGGCCGCGTGCTCGAAATACGCGAACAGCAGACGCGCCGGGCGGCTCAATGAACCGCTTCCATCAAAAACCCCGAAACTAGATGGGGCCAATACGGCAGGCGGCGACGCTGTGGTCTGGTGGCGTTTGCTACCTAATGCCGCGAATTTCGTCATACGGATCTGGACACCGTGCCATAGCGATGTTGGCGCGCGCTGAAGTCAGATCACCGGCCGTCAGTATCCCTCCCCACTGCGCCGCTACGCGGCTTGGGGGAGGGAGAAGAATATCAGCCGGCCTGTAAGCCGGGTTCTGTAGGGCACCGCCGGTTCGCACCGGCGATACGTGGCGGCCATTCCTCTGGGACCGCAGTTGCGTGCGGCCTCGAGCAACCTACCCGGACGGCGGGTTTGACATCACCCCGCAGTGTTATCGTTCGCGGGCTTGCACCCGGGAACGAACTGACTGCCATGCCGTCCCTATTCGGTTTTGCTCCCGGTGGGGTTTACCTTGCCGTCTCCGTTGCCGGATCCGCGGTGCGCTCTTACCGCACCTTTTCACCCTTGCTTCGTGCAGGCACGAAGCGGTTCGTTCTCTGTGGCACTGTCCCTGGGGTCGCCCCCGCCGGACGTTATCCGGCACCGTATGTCATTGGAGCCCGGACTTTCCTCCCCTGCGGCCTTTCGACCGTTGCAGGAGCGGCCGCCCGGCCGACTGACGCGGAAGCCATGGGGACTTATCCGGTGCGCGTCAAGTCGTGATCGGCCGGCAGGGCGGCAAGGAGGGCCTGCAATGTCTCGACGGTCGAGCGGTCGGCGATGCCGTCGATGCGTGCGGGACGGAAGTGGCGCTGGAAGGCCGTGACCACCTCCATGGTGGCGGCGGTGTATTCGCCTGTTATCTCGATGCCGTAGCCGTAGCGCGCGAGCGCCTCCTGCAGCGACCGCACCTCGTCGCCGGTGGCGCCGGCGCGCATCCCGTCGCCCGCCACGACCGGCGCCGGATGCACCCAGTGGCCGACGCCGGAGCTGGCGAGCAGATGCCACGGAAACTTCTCGCCGGGGTCTTTCTTGCGCGCCGGCGCCACGTCGGAATGGCCGAGTACGCGATGCGTCGGCATCTCGTGGCGCAGCAGGATGCCGCGGCACAGCGCGGTGACGGCGGCGATCTGGCGGCTCGGATAGGCCGGATAGCCCCAGTCATGGCCGCGATTGATGATCTCGATGCCGATGGAGCAGGAATTGATGTCGTCCTCGCCGGCCCAGAACGACGAGCCGGCATGCCAGGCGCGCTTGGATTCCGGCACCGTCTGCACGATGCGGCCGTCCTCCAGGACGATGTAATGGGCCGAGACGTCGGTGCCGTCGCTGCACAGCCGTGTGATCGCGCTTTCCGCATCGGGCATGCCCGTATAGTGCAGCACGATCATGTCGGGGACGAGGCCCTTGTTCCGCTCGCCGTAGTTGGGCGAGGGCAGCACGTCCGACACGACGGACGAATCCGGCGTGAAGGTCGGCAGATCGGCGACGCCCTTGGGGATCGGCAGGGGGCGCGGGCGCTTGGTCTGTGGGCCGGGCAATCTCTTTCACTCTCCTCGGTGTTCGCAATGCGCGGCGGCTGCCGCAAGGGGAGGGCTACTATTCAGGCGGATATCCCGTTGCGCAACGATCGCATGCCGGTTTTGCCCTTTTATTTCATCACCATGAACGGTGCGCAGGCGCATGACGGTACAACCTCCGCGGCGGATTTGAGTTGTTTCGTGATCGCGCCATCAACGCTTTCTTAACGCTAAGCGTCATTACTGAAAGGTGACGTGCCGACCTGATTTGAGGGCGGCCGGAGTTCCATTTGACGCTCAGATCCCCATGGCGATCCTTCAACTTCCATGCGGACAAACCGTCGCCCCGTTGGACAACGCGGGCGCCGCGCTGGGCGGGATCTGCAATCGTGCGACGCAGCGGATGGGCCGCGCGCCGCGCCGACATCTGAGGTGCCGCGGGCCGTCCGGAAACCGGTCCGGTCCGGTATCTCGTAAGGAAGGAACGGAATTCGTTGCCCGTTCGCGTGTGCGTATGACTGCCGATGCCCGACATATCTCCGTGCTTGGCCCCGAGGCCGTGGAGATGCTGTCGCCGCGCGCCGGTGGTATTTATGTAGATGCGACATTCGGTGCGGGCGGCTATTCGCGCATGATCCTGGCGACCGAGGGAACCCGGGTCATCGCCATCGATCGCGACCGGACGGCGATCGCCGGCGGCTTCGCCCTGGTGGAGGCGTCCATGGGCCGTCTCACGCTGGTCGAAGACCGCTTTTCCAATCTGGCCGATGTTTGCGACATGCAGGGCGCGCCGCTGGTCGACGGGATCGTGATGGATGTCGGCGTGTCGTCGATGCAGCTCGATCAGGCCGAGCGCGGCTTCTCGTTCCGTTTCGACGGCCCGCTCGACATGCGGATGAGCCAGCACGGCCCGAGCGCCGCCGATGTGGTGGCGAAAGCGTCGGAAGCCGATCTCGCCAACATCATTTATATCTTCGGCGAGGAGCGGCATTCGCGCGCCGTGGCCCGCGCCGTCGTCGCCGCACGCAAGGAGGCGCCGATCACGACGACGAAGCAGCTCGTCGATATCGTCTCCAAGGTCGTGTGGGCCAAGCCCGGCGAGATTCATCCGGCGACGCGCACGTTCCAGGCGCTGCGCATCTTCGTGAACGAAGAACTCGACGAACTCCACACCGCGCTCGCCGCGGCCGAGCAGGTGCTGAAGCCCGGGGGCCGGCTTTCGGTGGTGTCGTTTCACTCGCTGGAAGACCGCATCGTCAAGACTTTCATCGCCGAGCGCAGCAAGACCGGCGGCGGTTCGCGTCATCTGCCGGAGGTCGCGCAGACGGCGCCGCGCTTCACGATCGTGAACAAGCGCCCGGTCGTCGCCGGCGACGACGAAACGAAAGCCAATCCGCGCGCGCGCTCCGCGAAGCTGCGCGGCGCCGAACGCACCGATGCGCCGGCGCAGGCCGCGGGGCCGCTGCCGGGCTGGCCGACACTCGCGTCCGTGATGCGGGGAGGCTGAGCATGCGTATCATTCATCTTCTCGTCATCGCCGTGCTCGTCTTCGCCGCGGCCTATGTCTATCGCATCAAGATGGAATCCACGGTGCGCACCGAGAGCGTGCTGCGGCTGCATGCCGAGATTCGCCAGCAGCGCGATGCCATCGCATCGCTGCGCGCCGAATGGGCCAAGCTCGATGCGCCGATGCGTCTTCAGGGGCTCGCCGAGCGGCACCTCAAGCTGCAGCCGATGACAGTGCAGCAGTTCGACAATCTGAAGAACCTTCCCGAACGCCCGCCGAGCTTTGCCCGGCCCGGAACGCCCGATCCGATCGGCGCCATGCTCAACACGATCGATCCGGACATCGTGACCGGATCGGTGCCGGACAAGGCAGATCGGCCGGAGGATCAGCAATGACCAATCAGGCACCTGCGCTTAAGCCTGCCGAGCGTCCGTCGGAGCCGTGGCAGCAGCGGCTGATCCGCACGTTGCTTTACGGGAAGAATACCGACCGAGCCGCGAAGGCGCGTGCGCGTGTCGGCCTCGCCATGCTCGCTTTCGGCGGCGTTTACGGCATCATCGCCCTTCGCCTGGTGCTGTTTGCCGTCAACGGCGATCCGCATGCCGAACGCCGCGCCTCGCGCGATGCCATCGCCACGGCGCGCCCCGATATTCTCGATCGTAACGGTGCGATCCTCGCCACCGATGTGAAATCGCCGTCGCTGTTTTCGGAGCCGCGCCGCCTGATCGACAAGGACGAAGCCGCCGAACTGCTGACCGGTGCGTTGCCCGATCTCGACGGCGCCGAAGTCCGCGAACGCCTGAACAGCAAGAAAGGCTTTGCCTGGCTGAAGCGAGACATCACGCAGCAGCAGCAGCGCGACATTCATCGCCTCGGCATTCCCGGCATCGGCTTCCTGAACGAAAACAAGCGCGTCTATCCGAGCGGCTCGGCGGTGTCGCATCTGATCGGCCTCACGAATATCGACAACCAGGGCATCGCCGGCATCGAGAAGTGGCTCGACAGCAACGGTCTTGCGGATCTGCATCGTGCAGGCCTGGCATCGGATCGCATGCAGAATCCGGTCGAACTCGCCGTCGATCTGCGTGTCGAACACGCGCTGCGCGACGAGTTGATGAAGGCGAAGGCAAAATTCAGTGCCAAAGCCGCGTCCGGCCTCGTCTCGAATGTCCGCACGGGCGAGATCGTCGCGATGGTGTCGCTGCCGGATTTCGATCCGAACAATCCGAAAGAAGCGAACGATCCCGATCGCATCAACCGTTTGACGACTGGCGTTTATGAAATGGGGTCGACCTTCAAGGCGTTCACGCTGGCGATGGCGCTCGATTCCGGGAAATCCGACCTGAACTCGATGTGGGACGCACGGGTTCCGCTCAGCTATGGTAGGTTCAAGATCCACGACGATCACAATCTCGGGCGCTTCATCAGCATGAAGGAAGTGTTCACCTACTCGTCGAATATCGGCGCGGCGCGCATTGCGCTGTCGCAGGGCATCGATGCGCACAAGGCGTTTCTGAAGAAGATGGGGCAGCTCGATCGGCTGCGCACGGAACTGCCGGAAAGCGCGTCGCCGATCGTGCCGAAGCGCTGGGGCGAACTCAACACTATCACGATCTCGTTCGGGCACGGCATCGCGGTGGCGCCGCTGCAGGCGGTGATGGGAATCGATGCGCTGGTGAATGGCGGTTATCTGATCCCGCCGACCTTCCTCAAGCGCACCGAGGAGGAGGCGCAGGCGGTTGCCAAACGCGTCATCAAGTCTTCGACCAGCGACAAGATGCGCTACCTGATGCGTCTCAATGCCGAGGTGGGGACCGCCAAGAAGGCCGATCAACTGGCGAAGGGCTACTATATCGGCGGCAAGACCGGCACCGCGGAGAAGGTCATCAACGGCCGTTACGCCAAGAAGCGTGTGCTCAACGCCTTCACCGCGGTTCTGCCGATGGACGATCCGAAATATCAACTGCTGATCATGCTCGACGAGCCGCAGCCCCTGAAGGAGACCTATGGTTTCATCACCTCGGGCTGGAACGCCGTGCCGACGGGTGGCAACGTGATCGCCCGGATCGCCCCGCTGCTGGGGATCGCTCCGCGGCTCGACCTGCCGCCGGCCGATCGCCTTATTCTTGCGGCATCCAAAGCGACTCAGTAACGCCGCATCCGCGCTTTACAGTCGGTGTGAAATGCGGTTTGCGTGGCGCCTGCGGAACCTGTTTGTCCCGATTTGCCCTGCCGGAGCAGCATGAAACTACGCGATTTTTTCAGCACCGATGCCGTGATGGAGCCGCAGGCCGCGGACGTCGCTATCACCGGCCTGGCCGTCGACAGCCGGGCCGTCGCGCCGGGCGATCTGTTTTTCGCACTGGCCGGCGCAAAGGCCGATGGCATGCAGTTCATCGCGCAGGCGATCGCTTCGGGGGCGGTGGCGGTGGCCGGCGAGCGCAAGCCGGCGGACATGGCGATCCCATTCGTGACGCTGGGCAATCCGCGCCGCGCGCTGGCGCTGGCTGCGGCGAAATTCTATCCGCGCCAGCCGCAGGTGATCGCCGCCGTCACCGGCACGTCGGGTAAAACCTCGGTTGCGTCCTTCGCACGTGAGATATGGGCACGGCTCGGTGAGGCTTCCGCCAGCATCGGCACGATCGGCCTCGTCTCGCCGAAGCGGACGGTCTACGGGTCGCTGACCACGCCCGATCCGATTTCGCTGCACAGGCAGATCGACGAGATTGCGGGCGAAGGCGTCACGCATCTCGCGCTCGAAGCATCCTCGCACGGCCTCGATCAATTCAGGCTCGACGGCGTGCGCGTGTCCGCCGCCGGTTTCACCAACCTGTCGCGCGACCACATGGATTACCATCCGGATGTCGCGCATTACCTGGGCGCCAAGTTGCGCCTGTTCCGCGATCTCGTCGCCGACGGCGGTCCGGCGGTGATTTCGGCCGATCACGATTGCTCAGCGCAGGTGATCGATGCCGCACGGGCGCGGAAATTGCGCGTGATGACGGTGGGGCGGAACGGCGACGGTGCCGGCGAGGGCATTCGCCTTGTGGATGCCGTGATCGATGGCTTTGAACAGAAACTCACGCTCGCCCATCGCGGCAAATCATATGCCGTTCGTCTTCCGCTGGTCGGTGAATTCCAGATCGAGAATGCGCTGGTGGCGGCGGGTCTCGTGATCGGCAGCGGCGGCGATGTCGATGCGACCTTTGCCGCGCTCGAACATCTCGAAGGCGCCAAAGGCCGGCTCGAACGCGTCGGCGATCGCAATGGCGCGCCGGTCTTCATCGACTATGCGCACAAACCCGACGCGCTGGCGAAGGCGTTGCAGGCGCTGCGTCCCTATGCGAAGCGCAGGCTCGTCGTCGTGTTCGGCGCCGGCGGCGATCGCGACACCGGCAAGCGTCCGCTGATGGGCGAAATTGCCGCGGCCCATGCCGACAGCGTCATCGTCACCGATGACAATCCGCGCAGCGAGGATCCCGCCGCGATCCGGGCCGCCATCCTCGCCGCGGCGACAGGCGCCGTGGAAATCGGTGATCGCGCCGAAGCCATTCGCGTCGCCGTACAGGGGCTCGAATCCGGCGACGCGCTGCTGATCGCCGGCAAGGGCCACGAGACGGGTCAGATCGTCGGCGGCCGGACGCTTCCGTTCAGCGATCACGAGGCCGCGGCGGCGGCACTTGCTGTGAGGACTTCATGAACGACTTTCTCTGGACGCCGGCGGCGATGGCCGAAGCCATGGGGGCCGAGATGTACGGCGAGCTCCCCGCCGGCATTACGGGCATCTCCATCGATAGCCGCACCATCAAGCCCGGCGAAGCCTATTTCGCCATCACGGGTGACGTGCATGATGGCCACCGCTTTGTCGATGCAGCATTGAAAAGCGGCGCCGCGCTGGCTGTCGTGGAAGCCGCGCAATGCGAAGATTTCGGTTCCGATGCGCGGCTGCTGGTGGTCGAGGATGTGCTCGACGGTCTTGTTGCACTCGGCATCGCCGCGCGTGCGCGGCTCAAGGCGCGCGTCGTCGCCGTCACCGGTTCGGTCGGCAAGACATCGACCAAGGAAGCGCTGCTGCAGGTTCTCTCGGCGCAGGGCGCGACGCATGCGTCGGTGGCCTCCTTCAACAATCACTGGGGCGTGCCGCTGACGCTGGCGCGCTGCCCGGCCGATGTGCGGTTTGCGATCTTCGAGATCGGTATGAATCATGCCGGCGAGATCGCGCCGTTGGTGAAAATGGTGCGCCCGCATTATGCGGTGATCACCACGGTCGAGCCGGTGCATCTCGAATTCTTCTCGGGCATTGAGGCCATCGCGGACGCCAAGGCGGAAATCTTCCTCGGCGTCGAGCCGGGCGGCGTGGCCATCCTGAACCGCGACAACGATCAGTTCGCGCGCTTGGCGGACAGTGCGAAGCGGGCCGGTGTCGCGCGCATCGTCTCCTTCGGTGCCGATGTGCAGGCCGATGTACGGCTGATCGACATCGCCCTGCATCCGACCTGCTCCGCCGTGCATGCCGATGTGCTCGGCCAGGAGATTACCTACAAGTTCGGCATGCCCGGCCGTCACATGGCGATGAATTCGCTGGCGGTGCTGGCCGCCGCATCGTTGATGGGCGCCGATCTTGCGCATGCCGCGCTGACCCTGTCGCAGGTCGTTCCGGCCGAAGGCCGCGGCGTGCGCCACATGTTGGAGATTGCCGGCGGCGAGGCGCTGGTCATCGACGAGACCTTCAACGCCAATCCGGCTTCGACTGCCGCCGCGCTCAATGTGCTCGGCGCCGCCGCCGTCGGTACGCAGGGACGGCGCATCGCCGTGCTCGGCGACATGCTGGAACTCGGTCCGCAAGGCGGCGCCTTGCATGCCGGTCTGCTGGGCGCTGTGGCCGGCAACGCAATCGACCTGGTATTTTGCTGTGGCCCCCTGATGCGCAACCTGTGGGATGCCCTTCCCAGCAGCAAGCGGGGCGGTTATGCCGGAGATGCAAAGGCGCTCGAATCGCAGGTGGCGGGTGCAATCCGGGCGGGCGATGCCGTCCTGGTCAAGGGCTCGAAAGGCTCCAAGATGGGACCGATCGTCGCCGCCCTGAAGAAGCGTTTTCCCGGCAGCGCCGCGCAAGACGACGCTGCGGTATAAGGCGGACTGGATGTTTTATTGGCTCATTGATTTCGCCGGCACGTTCCCGATCTTCAACGTGTTCCGCTACATCACCTTCCGCACCGGCGGCGCGGTGGTGACCGGTGCGCTGTTCGTGTTCCTGTTCGGACCGTGGATCATCGACAATCTGCGCCTGCGCCAGGGCAAGGGTCAGCCGATCCGCGCCGACGGCCCGCAGACGCATCTCGTGAAGACCGGCACGCCGACGATGGGCGGGCTGATGATCCTGTCCGGCCTTGTCGTCTCCACGCTGCTCTGGGCCAATCCGCGCAATCCCTATGTCTGGATTGTGCTCGCGGTGACGCTCGGTTTCGGCTTCGTCGGTTTCTATGACGACTATCTGAAAGTCACCAAGCAGAGCCACAAGGGGTTTGCCGGCCGTACGCGCCTGCTGATCGAGTTCATCATCGCCGGCGCCGCTTGCTATGCGTTCATGCGGCTTGGCCGCGATCCGCTGTCGAGCTCGCTGGTGATTCCGTTCCTCAAGGATATCGTCGTCAATCTCGGCTGGTTCTTCATCATTTTCGGCGCCTTCATCGTGGTCGGCGCCGGCAATGCGGTGAACCTCACGGACGGTCTCGACGGTCTCGCCATCGTGCCGGTGATGATCGCCTCGGCCAGCTTCGGCCTGATCGCTTATCTCGCCGGCAACGCCGTGTTTTCCGATTATCTGCAGATCAACTACGTGGCGGGCACCGGCGAGTTGTCGGTCCTGTGCGGCGCGGTGCTGGGCGCCGGCCTCGGCTTCCTCTGGTTCAACGCGCCGCCGGCCTCGATCTTCATGGGCGACACCGGCTCGCTCGCGCTCGGCGGCATGCTCGGCTCCATCGCGGTGGCGGTGAAGCATGAGATCGTCCTTGCGGTGATCGGCGGCCTGTTCGTGCTGGAAGCGGTGTCCGTCATCGTGCAGGTGGCGTCGTTCAAGCTCACCGGCAAGCGCGTGTTCCGCATGGCGCCGATCCATCATCACTTCGAGCAGAAGGGATGGACCGAACCGCAGATCGTGATC
>Ga0153956_1000190_pt1 | contig 79969 bp, 68 predicted proteins | sample TSFL040MetaG_FD_104704 | JGI IMG/M metagenome (GOLD analysis project Ga0153956, IMG submission 104704) | Attine ant fungus gardens microbial communities from Florida, USA - TSFL040 MetaG | ecosystem: Host-associated > Fungi > Mycelium > Unclassified | place: USA: Florida, Wekiwa Springs... | reverse complement strand
GACCGCGTCCTCGCGCACCTCGAACACGAGTTCGTCGTGCACTTGCATCAGCATGCGTGCCGAGTCCTGCCGTTCCTGCAACCACGCATCGACCGCGATCATCGCGCGCTTGATGATGTCGGCCGCGGTGCCCTGCATCGGCGCGTTGATCGCGGCGCGCTCGGCACCGGCGCGCTGCGCGGCGTTGCGCGACTGGATGTAGTCCAGGTGCAGGCGACGGCCGAACAGGGTTTCGACGTAACCGTCGCGGCGCGCCTTTTCGCGCGTTTCCTCCATGAACGCCTGCACGCCGGGATAGCGCGCGAAGTAGCGCGCCATGTAGTCCTGCGCTTCGCCGCGCGCGACGCCGAGCTGGCGCGCGAGACCGAACGCGCTCATGCCGTACATCAGGCCGAAGTTGATCGCCTTGGCGGCGCGGCGCTGGTTCGGATCGACCTGGTCGAGCGGCACGCCGAACACCTCGGCGGCGGTCGCGCGGTGCACGTCCTGGTTGCCGTGGAACGCGGCGAGCAGGCCCGGATCACCGGACAGGTGCGCCATGATGCGCAGCTCGATCTGCGAATAGTCGGCCGCGACCATTTTCCAGCCGCCCGGCGCGACGAACGCCTGGCGGATGCGCCGGCCTTCCTCGGTGCGGATCGGGATGTTCTGCAGGTTCGGATCCGACGACGACAGCCGCCCGGTCGCCGCGGTCGCCTGGCCGTAGCTCGTGTGCACGCGACCGGTGTGCGGATTGACGTTGTCGGCGAGCTTCTCGGTGTAGGTCGAGCGCAGCTTGGCGAGGCTGCGGTAGTCGAGGATCACGCGCGGCAGTTCGTGCTGGTCGGCGATCGCCTCGAGCGCTTCCTCGTTCGTCGAGGGTTGCCCTCCCGGCGTCTTCACGACCACCGGGAGTTTCATCTCGTCGAACAGGATCGCGCCGAGCTGCTTGGTCGAATCGAGGCTGAAGGCGTGCCCGGCGATCGCATGCGCACGTTCGGTCAGCTCGTGCATGCGCTTGGCCAGCTCGTGGCTCTGCCGCTTCAACGCCGCGGTGTCGATCAGCACGCCGCGCTGCTCCATGCGCGCGAGCACCGGCACCAGCGGCATCTCGATCGTCTCGTACACGAAACGCAGTCCCGGCGCGGCTTCGAGCCGCGGCCACAGCGCGCGGTGCAGCCGCAGGGTGACGTCGGCATCCTCGGCCGCGTAGCGGCTGGCGGTGTCGAGGTCGACCTGCGAGAACGGAATCTGCTTGGCGCCCTTGCCGGCGACGTCCTCGTAGTGGATCGTCTCGTAGCCGAGATGGCGCTTCGCCAGCGTGTCCATGTCGTGGCGCGAAGCGGTCGAGTTCAGCACGTAGGATTCGAGCATCGTGTCGTGCGCTATGCCGCGCATCGTCACGCCGTGCGTCGACAACACGTTCATGTCGTACTTCGCATGCTGGCCGACCTTGGCCTTGCCGGCGTCTTCGAGCAGCGGCGCGAGCTGCGCCAGCACCTGCGCGCGATCGAGCTGCGCCGGCGCGCCGGGATAGTCGTGAGCGAGCGGAACATAGGCGCCTTCGCGCGGCGCGACCGCGAACGAAACACCGATGATCTGCGCCAGCATCGGATCGAGCGAACTGGTTTCGGTGTCGAACGCGACCAGCTCCGCCGCGTTCAACTTCGCCAGCCATGCGTCGAGCCGTTCCTGCGTCGTGACTTGCTCGTATTCACCGGCGCCGGACAGTTCGGGATCCGCGTCGACCACGGGCGGCGGCGCAATGCCGCGCACGCCGAACTCGCGCCGTGGCGGCGGCTCGGCCGCCGCCAGCAGGTCCGGCCCCGCCGGCGTGGCGGCGGCATCGAGTTCCTTCAGCGCGGCGTTGAATTCATAGCGGCGATACAGCTCGCGCAGGTCGTCGACGTGGCGATCGCGCAAGGTCAGCCCGGCCGGCGCGAGGGCGAGCTCGACATCGGTTTTGATCGTCGCCAGCTGGCGCGACAGCGGCAACTGAGGCAGCGCCTTGCGCAGGTTCTCGCCGATCTTGCCACCGACCTTGTCCGCGTTCGCGATCACGCCATCGAGGCTGCCGTATTCACCCAGCCACTTCGCGGCGGTCTTCGGACCGCATTTCTCGACGCCGGGAATGTTGTCGATGCTGTCGCCCATCAGCGCGAGGTAGTCGACGATCTGCTCGGGCCGCACGCCGAACTTCTCGACCACGCGCGCGTCGTCCAGGGTCGAATTCGTCATCGTGTTGACCAGGGTGACACCGGGCCGCACGAGCTGCGCGAAATCCTTGTCGCCGGTGGAAATCGTCACGTCGATACCGTCGGCCGCGGCGCGCAGCGCCAAGGTGCCGATCACGTCGTCGGCCTCGACGCCGTCGACGCGCAGGATCGGGAAGCCGAGCGCCTCGACGATCGCCAGCATCGGCTCGACCTGCGCGACGAGATCGTCCGGCATCGCCTGCCGGTTCGCCTTGTACTCGGCGTACAGGTCATCGCGGAAGGTCGGCCCTGGCGCGTCCTGCACGAACGCGGCGTAGTCCGGTTTCTCCTTCAGGATCGAGCGCAGCATGTTGACCACGCCGAACAGCGCGCCGGTCGGCTCGCCGGCGGCATTGGTCAGCGGCGGCAGCGCATGGAATGCACGATAGAGATACGAAGAGCCGTCGATCAGGACGAGGCGTGGCGACATGACAAGACAACCCGGCAGCGGGCGCGCAGCTTCGCGCGCGCCCGCCCACATTGCAACGTCGTCAGCAACCTTGCGGAGGCGGATTGAGCGTGCACAGGTCGAGGTTGAGCAGGTTGTTCTCCATCTGGTCGCGGAAGATCACGTCGCCATTGGCGAACACCGGCACCTGCGGATAGCCGACCACGCCGACGTCGGGATTCACGCGCCAGGCGATCGTGTTGTTGCCCGTTTGCACCTGCGTCGCGCGCAACGGGATCAGGATTTCCAGCCACATGCCCATGGCCATGCCCCACGCGCCGCTGTGGCCGAGGCCACCGCGCAGCGGCCGCACGCCATAGCCTTCCAGCCCTGGCGGAAAGCTCGTCGGGCAGCCGTAGTCGGGATCGACGTCGAGATCGAGCAGGCGGTTGGGATTGGGGATGATCGAGAAGCAGAACACCGGGTTGTCCGCCGAATTGGCGATCTCCACGCCCGGCGGCAGGATCAGCTCGATGCCGACCGCGCTGCCGGTGCACGGATTCCCCGGGTGGCCGAGCACCACGTGCGTGTAGAACACCTCGCCGAGCGCCGGCGTGAAATCCGGCGGCGGATGGCTGAAGCCGGCATAGCCCATCACGCGGGTCGCGTAGATCGGCGGGTTGCTGCCGCAGTACTGCACGGTGCCGATGCTGGTGATGGCGCCGTTGTACCAGGGCGTCACCACGTCGGGTTCGATCGGGGTACCGGGGATCGGCAGCGACAACGGTACTTGCGCATGTGTCGCAGTCGACAGAATGACCGCAAACCACAGCGCAGTCAGCGGGGTATGCCGAGGACGTATGATCATCGAATGGCTCCGAGGGCAGTTCGATGACCCATACGCAGAACCGGGGAGCAAACCCGTACCGGAGTCCCGGAATGCCGTTCCCGGCGATCTCCCGGACGATGCGGTCGCGCACGCACGACCATCCGTGGCCTGCCGTCGGGGCGGAGGCTCCGCAATGGTCCTCGAACTCGGCGCGAGGCGGTTCGCCATGAACGACGGTGTCGCCGACCATGACGTCACCCGCCTGATCGCCGCCTGGCGCAACGGCGACACGGACGCGCGCGAGGCGCTGGTCGAGCGCGTCTACGCGAACGTGCGCGCGATCGCCGCGCAATCGCTGCGGCAGATGCCGGGTGCGACGCTCGGCGCCACCGACCTCGCGCACGAGGCGCTGATCCGCCTGCTCGGTACGGATGCGGCGTGGAGCGACCGCCGCCACTTCTTCCACGTCGCCGCGCAGGCGACGCGCCAGGTGCTGGTCGATGCGGCCCGCCGCCGCCTCGCCGACAAGCGCGGCGGCGGCGCCGAGCACGTCGATTTCGAGGCCGCGCTGGAAGTCGCCGGCGGCGCCGGCGACGCGGATCTCGTGCGCATCGACGGCGCACTGCGCGACCTCTACCAGAACGACGCGCGCCGCGCGCAGACGATCGAACTGGTCTACTTCGGCGGCCTCAGCCGTGCCGAGGTCGCGACCACGCTCGACGTCTCCGAAGGCACCGTCGATCGCGACCTGCGCCTCGCGCGCGCCTGGTTGCGCTCCGCGCTCGACGCGTGAACGCCCTCTCGCTCGACGAGCTCGCCCCGCATTTCGAGCGCCTCGCCGCGCTCGCGCCGGATGCCCGCGCGGCCGCGTTAGCGGCGTTGCCGCTGGACGCCGATGCGCGCGAACGGCTGGCGCGCATGCTCGCCGCCGACGCCCGGGACGACGATCCGATCGCCGCCGCGATCGCGCATGCGGCGCATGTGCCGGCCTCGCACGACGAGCACGTCGGCGCCTGGCGCCTGCTGCGCGAACTCGGCTCCGGCGGCATGGGAACGGTATTCCTCGCCGAACGTGCCGACGGCCAGTTCACGCGCCAGGTCGCGATCAAGCTGCTGCGCGGCTTCCCGACCCGCGACGCGGCGCGGCGCCTGCGCCAGGAACGGCAGATCCTCGCCGGCCTCGATCATCCGAACATCGCGCGCCTGCTCGACGGCGGCGAAACCGCGCAGGGCCAGCCGTGGCTGGCGCTCGAATACGTCGACGGCGTGCCGCTGCTCGACCACGTCGCCGCGCACGCGCCGGACCTGCGCGCGCGCCTCGCGCTGTTCGAGGCGATGCTCGACGCCGTCGCGCACGCGCACCGCCACCTCGTCGTGCATCGCGACCTGAAGCCGGCGAACGTGATGGTCGCCAGCGGCGGCACGGTCAAGCTGCTCGACTTCGGCATCGCGCATCTGGTCGAAGCCGGCGCGGACTCGCAACGCGAAACCTCCACGCGCGTGTTCAGTCGCGGCTACGCCAGCCCGGAACAGCAGGACGGCCGCGCTGTCACCACCGCCAGCGACATCTACAGCCTCGGCGTGCTGCTGCGCGAGATGCTGACCGGCAGGCGCGACACGCACGACCTGCGTCCGGCACCGTTCGCGTCGCTGCCGCTGGACGCCGATCTGGCCGGCATCGTCGCCAAGGCGACCGACGCCGAGCCGCTGCGCCGCTACGCCGGCGCCACCGAGTTCGCCGACGACCTGCGCCGCTACCGCGAAGGCCGCCCGGTGCGCGCCGCGCGCTGGACGCGCGCCTATCGCCTGCGCAAGTTCGTCGCGCGCCATCGGGCCGGCGTCGTGGCAAGCCTGTTCGCCGCCGCCGTGCTGGCCGGTTTCGTCTGGCGGCTCGAACGCGAGCGCACGCGCGCACGCGCGGCCGAGGTGTCCGCGCAAGCCGCGCTCGCCGCGTCCGAGCGCGATGCGACGCGCGCGCGCGCGTCGCTCGATTTCCTCAGCGACGCGATCTCGGCGGCAGCGCCGGATGTCGCATTGAGCCGGCAGGTCAGCGTGCGCGACCTGCTCGACGCCGCGCGCGCGAAACTCGCGCAGCGTACCGACCCCGCGTTGGTGCAGCCGATGCAGCGCCTGCTCGCCCATCTCTACGGCGATCTCGGCGACGTCGGCAGCGGCCTCGAACTGATGCGCGCCGGCGTGCGCGGCGTGGTGCCCGCCGACCGCGCCGAAGCCCTGCGCCTCGCCGGCGACCACGACCAGTACGCCAGCCTGCTCGGCCTCAAGGGTGACATCGACGAAGCGCGCGCCGCGGCGCAGCAGGCCGCGGACTGGCGCCGCCGCTTCGCTCCGGACGACCGCGTCGAGCAGGTGCGCAGCCTGCAGGCGCTGGCGCTGGTGCAACACCGCGGCGGCGACGACGACAAGGCGATCGCACTGCTGCGCCAGGCGATCGGGGTGGCCAGGACGCTGCCGGATTTTCCGCTCGACCTCTACGCCGACATCGCGCAGGCCTTGGCTGCGCTGACCGCGACGGCCGGCGATGCCGCGGCTTCGCTCGCGATCGCCGAGGAAGCGCTCGCCCGCGTCGACGCGCGGCGCCCGAAGGAATCGCCCGAGCACGTGCTGCTGCTGCGTTCGAAGGCGAACGCGAAGAGCGCCGGCGGCGAACCGGCCGAGGCCGAACGCCTGCTGCGCGAGGCGATCGCGCTGCAACGCAGGATCGTCGATCCCGGCGGCTCGCGCATGATGGAACTGACCAACGACCTCGCACTCGCGGTGAACGACCTCGGCCGCTACCGCGAGGCGGCCGAGTTGCTCAAGGAATCGGATCGCCACATGGCCGGCGCCGGCATCGACGGTGCGGCGGATCACGCGATTTCCGAGGCCAACCTCGCCGCCGTGCTCGAAAGCGCAGGCGACTACGCCGCCGCGTTCGGGCACTACGACAACGCATTCGCGATCCTCGACCGTGCCGGCATCGACGCCGATCACCAGACGCGCCGGCGCATCGAACGCGAACGCGCGCGGACGCGCGGCCTCGCCGGCGACCATGCGCGCGCGCTGCAGGCCCTGACCGACCTGCGCGCGCGCGCCAAGCGCATCGACGGCGAGGATTCCGGCGAGTACGCGATGCTGACCTGGCAGCTCGTGGTGCTGGCGCGCACCATGCACCAGCCGGATGCCGGCCTGCCGCTGCTGGCCGAGGCCGAGACGCGCTGGCATGCGCTGGTGCCGGACGAGCATCCGCTGTTCCTGCACATGCACCGCGCGCGCGGCGCGTTCGCGCTCGATCGCGGCGATGCCGCGCTGGCCGAACGCGAGCAGCGCGCCGCGGTCGCCGGCTTCGAGGCGTACGCCGCGCAACCGGTCGACCTCGCGATCGCGCGCAGCGAACTCGCCGCTACCCTGCTGCGGCAGCAGCGCCGCGCCGAGGCGCGCGACCTGCTCGCGCAGGCGATGCCGGTGCTGCGCGAACGCCTGCTGCCGGGCGAGATCAGCCGCGCCGCGGCCGAGCAATCCGCCACGCGCCTGGGCGTCGGCAGCCGAAACGCGCGCTGAAGGCGATCGTCATGGCGATCCGCGCCGACGTTGCCCGCGCGCCGCGCGGCCGCATGTCGACGGGTGCAGGCGTCGCGAATGCGCCGTTCCGCGCGACACCGGAAATTACTTCACGCGAACGGACGCGCCCGTCTGCTAGTCTCACGCCATTCCACGGAGGCGCCGCCATGAGTCCGATCCCACGCCCGCTGTTCGCGTCCGCGCTGCTCGCCGCCGGCATCGCTCTCGCCGTCCCGAATGCGCTGGCCGCGAATCCGAAAAGCCCCAAGGCCGATATCCCGCCGCCGCCGGGAATGAACGATCCGGGCGTCGGCGCGCCGGCGCAGGACGCCGCCAGGCCCGACGCGCCCGCCGCCGCGCCTGCGGCCGCCGAGGATGCGGATCCGCTGGCGCCGCTGCCGAAGCCGGACGCGCGCCTCGTGCGCGACAAGGCCTCGCGCGACGCCGCCGCGAACGCGCAGCGCATCGCCGCCAGCGAGAGGACCACGCGCAAGCAGGGCGACGACACGGTCGAGGAATACCGCGAGCACGGCCATGTCTGGATGATCAAGATCGTGCCGCAGAACGGTCCGACGCAGACGTTCTACGACAACGACGGCAGCGGCCGCCTGATGCGCGACCCGCGCGAGGGGCCGGTGTCGCCGGTGTACTACACGCTCTACGAATGGAAGTAGGCGAAAGCCGAAACGCCGGGATCGGCGGATTCGTGATCGGGAAGAGCGACCCGACGCCCGTCGCCGACGCCCCGCCGCGGACCCCGGGCCCTGCCGACTAACCGCCGAGCCAATCGCGCGGCCTGAGGTAGTCCGCCAACCGTGCCTCGGCGCTGCCGGCTTCCGGCTGATAGCCATATTCGAAGCGCACGCGCGGCGGCAGCGACATCAGGATCGATTCGGTGCGTCCGCCGGACTGCAGGCCGAACAAGGTGCCGCGGTCGTGGACGAGGTTGAACTCGACGTAGCGGCCGCGCCGGTACAACTGGAACTCGCGCTCGCGTTCGCCGAACGGCGTCGCCTTGCGGCGCTCGACGATCGGCAGCCAGGCATCGAGGAAACCGTTGCCGACCGCCTGCGTGTAGGCGAAGCAGCGCTCGAAGCCGCCCTCGTTGAGATCGTCGAAGAACAGGCCGCCGACGCCGCGCGTCTCGCCGCGGTGCCTGAGGTTGAAGTACTCGTCGCACCACTGCTTGTGGCGCGGATAGACCTCGGCGCCGAACGGCGCGCACAGGTCGCGCGCGACCGTGTGCCAATGCACGACGTCCTCGTCGAACGGATAGAACGGCGTCAGGTCGAAGCCGCCGCCGAACCACCAGACCGGGGCGACGCCGTCCGCGCCGGCCTCGAAGAAACGCACGTTCATGTGCGTCGTCGGCAGGTAGGGATTGCGCGGGTGCACCACCAGCGACACGCCGAGCGCGCTCCAGCGGCGACCGGCGAGTTCGGGCCGGTGCCCGGTCGCGGCCGGCGGCAGGCGCGTCCCGGATACGCGCGAGAAGTTCACGCCGGCCTGCTCGAACACGGCGCCGTCCTTCAGCACGCGCGTACGGCCACCGCCCCGGAGGGAGGCGGAAGCCGCGGGCGACGCCCCGCTTTCCGCACGCTGCCACGCGTCCTCGACGAAAACCGCGCCGCCGTCGGCGGCGGAGAGCGCGTTGCAGATGCGGTCCTGCAGGTCGAGCAGGAACGCGTCGACCGCTTCGATGTGCGCCGATGCGGCGGGCGGATTCGGGGCCTGCGACATCAGAAACCGGCGAGGGTCAGGTTGCCGTTGATGTCCGTCACCAGGTTCTGGATCCAGCTTGGATAGTTTGTGTGGATGTAGCGCACGCCGTTCTTCTCTTCGTATTTCAGGTTGCTGCTGGTCAGGTACTTGATCTGCACCTGCTTGCGGTCGTAGGTGATGCCGATCTGCACGCTGAAGTCGCGCGGCGCGTAGGTTGCGGCGATCTTGCCCGGCTCGTCGACGTTGACGATCCACTGGCGCTGCACCAGCGCCTTCTTGATCGCCTGGGAAACCTTGTCCAGACCGTTCTTTTCCTGGGCGATCTTCTGCGGCACCGCGACCGGCGCGGGATCGACCAGCGGCACCTGGCGAAACGCCGCCAGCAGGAACAGTGCGGGCAACAGCAGCAGGGACAAAAGACGCGTGCGCGGCATGGTTCGACTCCTTCGAGAAAGCGGCGCCAATCCGGCCGCGCGCGAATGCTAGCAGCTCGCCGCGCGGACCCGGCGGCGCCGGCGTGTGCGCGCGGGGCGCCATGTCATAATTCCTCGACCTCGTTCACCGATCGACCGCGTGCCCAGCCGCATTGTCCCCCTCGCCATCACCGCCAGTACTGCGACGTCGGCGCTCGGCCGCGGCCGCACCGCGCATGCCGAGGCATTGCGCCGGCGGCGCGGCGGACTGCGCGCGAACGACTTCACCGATACGCCGCTGACCTGCGCGATCGGTCGCGTCGACGCGCTCGAGGACCTGGCGCTGCCGCCCGTCCTGTCGCGTTTCGATTGCCGCAACAACCGCCTCGCCTGGCTTGGCCTCGCGCAGGACGGCTTCCTCGACGCCGCCCGCGCGGCGATCGAACGCCATGGCGCGGACCGCGTCGCGCTCGTCGTCGGCACCTCGACCGCGAGCATCGGCGCGACCGAGGAAGCGTTCCGCGAACTCGACGACGGCCATTTCCCGCCCCGCTTGCGCGATCCGGTGCTGCACACGCCGCATTCGCTCGGCCTGTTCCTCGAAGCCGCGCTCGGCACGCGCGGGCCGTGCCTGACGATCGCGACCGCATGCTCCTCGAGCGCGAAGATCTTCGCGCAGGCCGAGCGCCTGATCCGGCTGGGCCTGGCCGACGCGGCGATCCTCGCCGGCGTCGATACCTTGTGCGGCAGCGTGCTGTTCGGCTTCAACGCGCTCGAACTGGTCGCGCCGGAAGCGTGCCGGCCGTTCGATGCGAACCGGCGCGGCATCTCGGTCGGCGAAGCGGCCGGCTTCGCGCTGCTCGAACGCGACGGCGCCGCGTCCGCGCCGCGCCTGCTCGGCTACGGCGAATCCTCCGACGCGCACCACATGTCGACACCGCATCCCGAAGGGCTCGGCGCGCGCCTCGCGCTGGCCGATGCGCTGGCGCGCGCGGGACTCGCGCCGGCCGACATCGACTACGTCAACCTGCACGGCACGGCGACCGTGAAGAACGACGAGGTCGAGGCCGCGCTGGTCGCCGACCTGTTCCCGCCGACCACGCGCGCCAGCTCGACCAAGGGCTGGACCGGCCACACGCTCGGCGCCGCCGGCATCCTCGAAACCGTGCTGACCCTGCTCGCGATGGAACACGACCTCGTGCCGGGCACCTTGAACAGCACCGTGCCGGACCCGCTGTGCGGACCGCAATTCGCGTTCGCCAACGAGACGCGCGCGATCCGCGTCGCGCTCAGCAATTCGTTCGGCTTCGGCGGCAACAACTGCACGCTCGCATTCGGCAGAACCCCATGACCACGGAAGATCTCCTCGTGCACATCGAAGGCATCGGCTGGCACTCGCCCGGCATCCCCGACTGGAAAGGCGCGATCGACGCGTTGCGCGGCGGCGCCGCCTTGCCGGAGTCGGGCGCGACACGTCCCGCGGCTGCGGCGCTGCCCGCGCAGGAACGTCGCCGCGCGCCCGATTCGGTGCTGCTCGCCTGCGACGTCGCCGGCCAGGCCTGCGCGATGGCCGGTCGCGACGCGGGGAACCTGCCGACGGTATTCGTTTCCGCGCACGGCGACATCGCGATCAGCGAAGCGCTGTGCTCGACATTGGCCGACGATCCGCTGGCATTGTCGCCGACGCGCTTCCACAACTCCGTGCACAACGCGCCGGTCGGCTACTGGACCGTCGCCGCGCATTGCCACGCCGCGTCGAGCGCGGTCAGCGCATGGCGCGGCAGCTTCGCCGCCGGCCTGCTCGAAGCGAGCGTGCAGGCGCTGGCCGAAAACACGCCGGTACTGTTCGCCGCCTACGACGTCGCCGCGCAGGGTCCGCTCGGCGAGGTGCTGCAGGCCGCGATCCCGTTCGGCGTCGCGCTGCTGCTGAATCCCGAGCGCGCGCCGCATGCGGTCGCCTCGTTGCGCGTGCGCCACGAAGCGCGAGGCGCCGCGCCGGAAACGCCGACCGCGTTCGCCGAAACCACGCCGGTCGCCGGCGCGCTGCCGTTGTTCGCGCTGCTCGCGCGCGCGCGGGAGGGCCGCGTGCATCTGCCGAACGGCAGCGCCGGCACCCTGGCGATCGAGGTGGCCGCATGAGCGCGACCGATCCGGTCCGCGTCGCGGTCGTCATCCCGGCGCTGAACGAGGAACGCGCGATCCGCGGCGTGGTCGAGTCGGTACTCGCGATCCTGCCGAACGTCATCGTCGTCGACGACGGTTCGACCGACGCCACGCTCGAGCGCATCGCCGACCTGCCGGTCACCGTGATCCGCCATGCCACGCCGCTCGGCAAAGGCCAGGGCCTGCGCGACGGTTTCCGCAAGGCGCGCGAACTCGGTTTCGACGCGGTCATCGCGATGGACGGCGACGGCCAGCACCTCGCCGCCGACATCCCGCGCATGCTCGCGGCGGCGCGTGCGTATCCGGAGCACATCGTCATCGGCGCGCGCATTCGCAACCGCGGGAACCAGCCGGCCGCGCGGCGCCGCGCGAACGACTTCGCCGACTGGGGCATCTCGTGGGGCTGCGGCATCCCGGTCGCCGACACGCAGAGCGGCCAGCGCTATTACCCGCTCGGCGCGCTCGAGCTGGTCGACCTGGCCGCCGACGACTTCGTGTTCGAGGCCGCCCTGCTGATCGCCGCCGCGCGCGAGAAGAACGTCGGCGTCGTCTCGGTGCCGATCGACTCGCGCTACCAGGACGAATTCCGCGCCAGCCATTTCCGGCCGGTACGCGACGTCACGCGCATCACCTGGTACACGATCAAGCGCGTCGTGCACTACGGCCACGTCGTGGCGAGCTACCGCGCGTCGCATTCGAGGCCGCCGCTGGTCTTCGACCTGCCGGAGTCCTGAGATGGGCCACATCCCGCTCCTGCTGGTCCAGCTCGCGGTGATCCTGGCCACCGCGCGCGTACTCGCGTTGCTGTTGCGGCAGCTCGGCCAGCCGCCCGTGATCGGCGAGATGATCGCCGGCATCGTGCTCGGCCCGATCGTGTTCGGTGCGCTCGCGCCCGCCTGGCAAGCGGCGATCTTCCCGCGCGACCAGCTCGCGGGGCTCGACGCGCTGAGCCAGATAGGCCTCGTGCTGTTCATGTTCATCGTCGGCGCCGAACTGCGCGCACCCGGTGACGGCGCGGCGCAGGCGCGCGCGGCGGGCTGGGTCGGCGTGCTCGGCGTGCTCGCGCCGATGGCTGCGGGGCTGGCGATCGCGCCGCTGCTGCATCCGTCGCTGGCTCCGGCCGGCGTCGCGTTCTGGCCGTTCGCGCTGTTCATGTCGGCATCGATGGCGATCACCGCGTTCCCGATCCTCGCGCGCATCCTCAAGGAACGCGGGATGACGCAGACGCCGATCGGCCAGCTCTCGCTCGCCTCGGCCGCGATCGCCGACGTGCTCGCATGGATCGTGCTCGCGCTCGTCGTCGGCCTGCTGCAGGCGGCGACCGGCTGGAGCGCGCTCGTGCGCATGGTCGTCGGCGGCGCCCTGCTCGCCGCATTCGGCTTCGGTGTCATGCGCCCGCTGCTCGCAGGCGCGCTCGCGCGCCATGCGCCCGACGGCCGGCCGGAAGGCGCGCTGCTCGGTTTCCTGCTGATCGGCTGCTTTGCGTTCGCCGCGGTCACGCAATGGCTCGGCCTGCATGCCGTGTTCGGCGCATTCCTGTTCGGCGCCTGCCTGCCGCGCGACGACCGCCTCCTCGCGACCCTGATCGAGCGCCTGCAGCACGTCGCCGTGCTCGTGCTGATGCCGGTATTCTTCGCGCTCGCCGGGCTCAACACCACGCCCGACGCGTTCACCGCCGCCGGCCTGCCCGCGCTGGCGCTGATCCTCGTCGCCGCGGTCGCCGGCAAGGTGCTCGGCGCCGGCGCCGGCGCGCGCATCTCCGGGCTGCCCTGGCGCGAATCGTTCGCGATCGGCGCGCTGATGAACGCGCGAGCGCTGATGGAACTCATCGTCATGAAGGTCGGCCTCGACGCCGGCGTGATCGGCTACGAGGTATTCACGATGCTGATGGTCATGGCGATCGCGACGACCTTGATGACCGCGCCGCTGGTCGAATGGTCCCTGCGCAAGCGCCATGCGGCGACGGCGATGCCGTCGCCCTGAGCGATCGCGCGGGGCCGCGTCGAAGCGCGACGGCTCAATTCACGCCGTCGAACCCGTCCCCGAAGATCGTGTCGGCAAGCACTTCGCAGCTCGCGCCGTCGACGACCGTCGCGAGCTTGTTCGCGGCCGAGGTGATCGCGCGGCTGTAGCACGCGCCGGTCGAATCGGAATAGTCGTATTCCTGCTGGCCGTGCCGGCTCGCGGCGGCGCCTTGATAGTGCGTGGCGACGTGGTCGCTCAGGCGGCTGGCGAAGCCGGCGGCGCCGGCGACGGTCGTCGCGAGGTTGTGCACGAGTCGCTGGTCGAAGTCGATGCCGGGCGAACCAAGGTAGTCGAACGAGAACGGATAGGCGACGTGCTCGTCGGTTCTCGTGACGGCGCCGCCATCGGCTTCGGTGACCGTGGTCGTCGTGTCGACCGTGGTTCGCTGCGTCAGCGTCTCGGTCGACGCGTCCGGGTAGGTCGTGGTCGTCTCGAACGCGAACGTCTGCTCGATCGAGGTGTCGACGCGGCCATGCGAGGTCAGCACGTAGCCTGCGACCGTGAACCGCCGGTTCGAGGCGACCGTCGCGGTGCCGATGCCGTCGGCGTCGAACGTGCTGGTGACGACCGGAGCCGGCGGCGCGATCGTGTTCGTCGTGACGCCGCCGCCGACCTGCGTGATGCCGGCGTCGAGATACAGCAGCAAGGTCGCGGTCGTCGCGAAGTGGTCGTGCGCGTTGTAGACGCCGAGGCTGACCGTATGCGGGGCGCCGTCGCCGAGCACGCCGGCGAACGGCGTCAGGTTCGCGCGCCAGGCGCGGAAATTCAGCGTCTGGAGGCCGGGCGTCGGGATCCACAGGTTCGGCTGCACGCCGCCGGTGTAGACCCACGGGTAGATCGGCGCGACGGCGGCCGGCTGGCCGTCGACGCCCAGTTCGACCTCTCGGAATGCGGTGCCGGGGCAATCGCCGGTGATCGCGGCGACGTCGTCGGGCATGCAGCTCCACCAGAACTCGTCGCCGCCCTGGCTTTCGGCGACCAGGTCGACGTAGGCGCGCTCGATGTTGGTCGGCAGCGCCAGCGGCTGGCCGAGCGTCTGCGTCGCATCGGCGAGGTCGACGGTCGCGCCGACCGGGTCGCTGCCGAGCGGGATCACCCTGTCCGGCACGACCGGCGCCGGATCGGCCGCCGATACCGGATAGAACTGCAGCGTGGCCGTGCCGTGGATGACGCCGGTGTACTGCGCGTTCACGGTGTTGCCGATCAGCGCCTGGCCGGACTGCGGACTCGTGAACAGCGCGGTGTAGTCGGTCAGGTCGCGCTCGACGTGCCAGCTCGGCGAATAATTCGTGGCCGGCTCCGACGTGGTGCCGAAATAGATGTTCACCCCGCCCATCCACAGCGAACCGGTGCGGTCGTACTGGATGCCGGCGGTCACCGACGCGTCGAGCGTCAACACGACCTTCGACCACGGCGCCGGGCAGCCGGGCGGCGGCGCGAAGGTGTATGGGCGCGGGCTGTAGTCGTCGAACGTCATGTCGTCGAGCAGCACGATCTCGCACGGCGTCGTCGACGGCCGCTTCACGACGGGGTCGGCGATCGAGATGTTCGACGAACCGACCGGCGGCAACGGCCCGTAGTCGCCGCCCTCGCTGCCGGCGAACAGGAGGCCGGAACAGGCCGCGAGCGCTGGCAGCACGAACCGGCCCGGCAGCGGGCGCTTCTCGGAACGAACCAGGAACGGCATGGCGAGCCTCGTTGGTTGCGCGACGGAGCGCCAGCATAGCGCCGCGCACGCCATCCGCGCACCGTTTGGACGTAAAGACTGCCGCGGAGGCCGCGCCGGCGATCGCCTATTTCAGGTCGCCGAGATCGTCGTTTTCGCCGGGCTTGGCCAGCCATTCGGCAATGTCTTCGCCGAGCGCCTCGACCGTGCGCCCGAGTACCGAGCACGACCCCTTGAAGCCGGCGAACGCGCCGCCCATCGAGTCGCGCCGGCCGCGGAAGCTGCCGACCTTGGCACCGTCCTGGTACAGCGCGCCACGCACGCTGGTCGACTTGCGGTGGCCGATGAACGCATTGCCCTGCGACTCCGCGTTGCGGATCTCGACCACCAGCACGCGCCCCGGCGTCTTGTCGTCGGTCGATGCGACGGTCTCGGTCGCGATGCCGCGCTGTTTCGAATACTCGACGATGAATCCGGCGAGCTGATCGCCGAGCGGGCATTCTTTCCTGATGTTGCCGGCAATGCCGCTGTCGTCCGCATAGGGCACCGACCGCGGCACCTTGATCGGCTCCGCGCTTGCCGTCGCGCACGCAGCGGCGAGAACGATGCCGGCCGCGATCTTCGATACATTCTTCATGCGGTATTTTCCCTGTCGGAGCGCGCTCCCGCGCCCGCGACGAAGCATGCCGCAGGCATGCGCCCATCGCCAGGCCGCGGCGCTCAACCCATCCCGCCGTTGATTCCGATCACCTGACCGTTGACGTAGGCGGCCGCATCCGAGCACAGGAAACGTACCAGCGCGGCGACCTCGTCCGGCGAACCTGCACGCGCGGCCGGGACCATCGCCTTGATCTGCGCCTCGTCGAACGCGCCCGCCGCCATGCGGCCGGCGATGATGCCGGGCGCGACCACGTTGACGCTGATGCCGCGCGAGGCCATTTCGCGCGCGAGCGATTTCGACGCGCCGTGCAATGCGGATTTCGCCGCCGCGTAGTTCGCCTGGCCGCGATTGCCGAGCACCGCCGCGACCGACGACACCGACACGATGCGGCCCCAGCGCGCGCGCGCCATCGGCAACAGCAGTGGCTGCGTCGCGTGGAAGAAACCGTGCAGCGAGACGTCGATCACGCGCCGCCACTGTTCCTCGCGCATGCCGGCCAGCGGCGCGTCGTCGTGGATGCCGGCGTTGTGCACGAGCACCGTGATCGGCCCGGCTTCGAGCGCGCGCTCGAGCGCGGCGCGCGTGGCCGCGCCGTCGACGAGGTCGAACGCGATCGCCTCGGCACGGCCGCCGTCGGCGCGGATCGCCTCGGCGACGTCCTCGGCGCGGGCGCGCTGCGCATTCGCATGCACGAGCACGTCGCACCCGTCCGCCGCCAGCGCACGGGCGATCGCGCCGCCGATGTCGCCGCTGCCACCGGTCACGAGGGCACGTCTTGCGGATTTCATGCGTGGTTTCCATCCCGGAAAGACGCACATGATGCCGCAATGGCCCACGGGGCGAACGACCGGCGTTCGCGCGGCGACCGCGGAAAACCACCGCGACGGCGTTTTGCCGTCGGGCGATGCGGCACGCCCCTGTGTCGCATCGAAGCCGCAATCAAGCCGACTTCTTCACGCCCGCCGCGACATGCGCTTCCTTCAACGCGCGTGCGCATTCCTCGCAGCAGACCTCGACCGTCTTGCCGCCGATCTCGACCTCGATCGCGTTCGCATCCAGTTCGTAGTCGCAGGCGGCACAGGTTTTCGCGGACATGCTCTTTCTCCTCGTTCGCCCGGAATCCGGGCGTGCACAGGAAACCATCGCGGCCGGTTCGCCGCTGTCGAAATCTTTAGCGATCGGCGTTCACCCGCGAATCCGGAACAACGGGGAAAGGCGGCTCGGCCGCTCCGCGTCGGGCAGGAACGGCCGCCACGCGGCACGGCCGTCGGCGATCTCGCCGATGCCGCGCCACGGACGGCGAACACCGTGCCGGCTTCGCGCACGCGCGACCATCCGGCGACCACAATTCACGCAATGCCTCTCGTTCATGCTGCCGCTCCGCCAGGCCCGCGATCCGGGCAAGCGCAGGGAACCATTCCGCCGAGCCCGGCGCTGTCGGAAAATTTAGCGACGCGGCGCCCGGCGCGCGTGCACGGAGCGCTGGAATTCCGCCGGCGTGCGGCCGTAGGCCTGCCGGAACGCGGCGCTGAAATGGCTGTGGCTGGAAAAGCCGAGATCGGCACCGAGCCTCGTGAGGTCGTCGTAGTCGCCGAGCAGGTCGAGCGCGCGGGCGAGGCGCAGGTGCAACTGGTAGCGGTACAGCGGCATCGCCTCCACCTGCCGGAACACCTGGGTCAGGTAGACCGGCGAGACGCCGACCTCGGATGCGATCTCGCCGAGCGTCCAGCGCCGCGCGGAATCCGAACCCAGCACGAGCTTGGCGCGATCGACGAGTTTCTGCCGCCCCGCGCTGGCGCCGGCCGCGTGCGCGGTACGCTCGCCGACGGCGCGACGCAACAAGGTCAACGCCAAGGTCTCCGCCTCGAGCGTTTCGGCTGCGCCGCGTTCGAGGCCGTGGCGCAACAGGGCGACGAGCGCCTGGGCGCGCGGATCGATGCGCAGGCGCTGGCGGCGGAATGCGAGCGCGGCGCCGCCGCGAACCTGCTCCTTCGGCACGAGCTCGCTCAGCCAGTCCTCGTCGAGCGCGAGCACGAGGCAAGCGTCGCCTCCGGCGACCGGATGACTGACGCGATATCCCTCGCCCGCATTGAAGAACAGCACCTGGTTTGCTTCGGCGACGGCCTCGTCGCGGCCGACGTGGCGCACGTAGACGCCGCGGTACGGGAAGACCAGGTGCGTGTGGCCCGAACATTCCTCGGCGCTCCTGTGGCGGCAGCGGCCGGCGCAGACGACGTCGCGGACCGTCATCGTCGGCGTCTGCATCAGGAGCTGGACCGAAAGTTCGGACATCGGAATCGCGGACAACGCGGGCGCGGGCGCCGCCACCATACTCCGGCTTCGCCTCGCCCGTCCGCGCCGGGCATCGTGCCGCGGCGCGCGTGAGGTTTTGCTTGCACGCGCGAATCATGTTTCCGTAACCCGGGCCGGAGCGGATGCGGTGGAAGGCGTGCTGACCGGAAAATCAAGGAACCTCGCGCGCGAGCGCTGCCAACACCTGCTGGAAACGCATCGCGGCATCGTGTTCAAGGTGGCGAACCTGTATTGCCGCGACGCCGAGGATCGGCGCGACCTCGCGCAGGAAATCTGCGCGCAGGCGTGGAAGTCGTTTGCGAGCTACGACGACGCGCGCCCGTTCCCGACCTGGCTGTACCGCGTCGCGCTGAACGTCGCGATCTCGTTCGCGCGCAGCCGTGCTCGGCGCACGACGTTCGCGCTCGACGAACTCGACGTCGAACCGTCGACCGACGCGGAAGCGCAGCGCGAGGACGCCGACGGCGTGCGCCTGCTGTACCGCTGCATCGCCCGGCTCGATCCGCTCGATCGCGCGCTGATGCTGCTCTACCTCGACGAGCGCAGCCAGCGCGAGATCGCCGAGGTCCTCGGCCTCAGCGAAACCAATGTGGCGACCAAGATCGGCCGCCTGAAGAACCGCATCCGCAACGAACTCGGAGCATGACGATGGAGCACGCGGTGGAACTGGACGAACTCAAGTCCGCCTGGCGGGCGCTCGACACCCGCTTGCAGCGGAATGCGCAGTTGAACGCGACGCTGTATCGCGAGAGCCGCACCGGAAAGGCACGGCGCGGACTGCGGCCGCTGGTCGTCGGCCAGATCGCGCAGATCGTCTTCGGCGCGCTGCTGGTGCTCATGTTCGCGCCGTACTGGGTCGCACATCGGGATTCGCCGCATTTGCTCGCCTGCGGACTGGCCCTGCACGTCGCCGGCCTGATCTACGTGGTGTTCGCCGCGCGCAACCTGGTCCTGATCCAGCGCCTCGACTACGCGGCACCGGTGCTGGAAATCCAGAAGCGCCTGGCGGCGCTACGCGCCTGGCGTGTTCGCGTCGAATCGCCGGTGTTCGCCGTGGTCGGCAGCTTCGTCTGGATCCCGCTCGTGCTGGTGGAACTGGAATCGCTCGCCAGGCTGGACCTGTGGCGCATCGCCCCCGGCCTGGTGCTGTGGACGTTTTCCTTCGGCGCCGTCGGCGCGCTGGGCTTCTACGCCTTGTGGCGCTGGAGCCGCAAGCGTTGGGCCAGGACCTGGGACGACCACGCCGCCGGCTCCAGCGTGCGTCGCGCCGAGGCCGCGCTCGAGGAACTGCGGAGTTTCGAGCGGGACTGAGTCTCCAATCGCGCACGGGGCTCCCCGCAAAGCCATCCGCCTTGCGGAGCGCCCCCCGTGGGGATCCCGGGAACCTACCATACCTTCACGCGCTGCTCCGGCGCGAGATACAGCTTCTGCCCCGGCTTCACGTCGAACGCCGGGTACCAGGCGTCGAGATTGCGCACGGTCAACGCGCGGTATTGGCCCGGCGCATGCACATTGGTCAGAAGCGCATTGCGCAGCGCCGGCTCGCGCGCCTTCGAGCGCCACGCCTGCGCCCAGCCGAGGAAGACGCGCTGGTCCGGCGCGAAGCCGTCCAGCGTCTCGCCTGCACCCGGATGCGCCAGCTTGTAGGCGTCGAAGGCCGTGGCGAGGCCCGCGACGTCGGCGATGTTCTCGCCGAGCGTCAGCTTGCCGTTGACGGCCAGATCCGGGAACGGCTTGTAGGTGTCGAACTGCGCTGCGAGCGCGGCACCGGCCGCCTCGAAGTGTTCGAGGTCTTCCTTGGTCCACCAGTTCGCGAGCTTGCCGGTTTCGTCGAACAGCGCGCCGCTGTTGTCGAAGCTGTGGCTGATCTCGTGCCCGATCACCGCGCCGATCGCGCCGTAGTTGATCGCATCGTCGGCGGCGCCATCGAAGAACGGCGCGTGCAGGATCGCCGCCGGGAAGATCAGGCGGTTCTCCAGCGGCACGTTCAGCGCGTTGACCTCCTGCGGCAGCAGGAACCATTCGCCGCGGTCGACCGGCTTGCCGAGCTTGGCGAGGTTGCGCCGGTACTCGAACAGGCCGGCGCGCTGCACGTTGCCGAGCGCGTCGTCACGTTTCACTTCGAGCGCGGAGTAGTCGCGCCACGCGTCCGGATAGCCCATGCCGACCTCGAGTCCGGCGAGCTTGGCCTTCGCGCGCGCCTTCGTCTGCGACGTCATCCATTCCAGCGCGTCGATGCGATGGCCGAATGCGGCGATCACGTTCTTCACCATTTCATCCGCGCGCGCCTTGGTTTCCGGCGAGAAGTGGCGTTCGACATAGATCTTGCCGACCGCCTCGCCGAGCGCGTGGTCGACCTCGGCCACGCCGCGCTTCCAGCGTTCCTGCTGCTGCGGGGTACCGGATAGCGCGGTGCCGTGGAACGCGAAATGCGCGTCGGCGAACGCCTTCGGCAGGTATGGCGCGGCACCGTCGAGCGTATGGAACGCGAGCCAGTCCTTCCACGATTGCAGCGATTCCCTGCCGACCAGCGCCGCGATGCCGCTGACCGCTTTCGGCTGCCACACGATGAAGTCGGGCTGCGCCTTCAGGTTCGCGGCGTCGAAGAACGCGGCCCAGTCGAGGCCCGGCGCGCGCTTGGCGAAGTCGGCGGCGTTCCAGGCGTTCGCGCCCTTCTGCACGTCATTGGTTTCGACCTGGCTCGCATGCGCGCGCGCGATGGCCGTTTCGAGCGCGAGGATGCGCTTGGCCTTCGCCGCGCCATCGGCGACGCCGGCCAATTCGAACAGCTTGGCGACATAGGCGACGTACTGCGTGCGCAGATCCGCCATGCGCCCGCCCTCGAGGTAGAAGTCGCGGTCCGGCATGCCAAGGCCGCCCTGTACGAGGTACGGCGCGTACTCGTCGGGCTTGCGCAGGTTCGGCGAGACCCACAGGCCGAACAGGTTGGAGGTGTAGAAGTTCGTCGCGTTGAGGAGATCCACGTCGGCGCGCAGCGTCTGCCCAAGGGCGTGCGCGAGGGCGGGCTTGTCCTTGATCGCGGCGATCGCGGCCAAGGCCGGCTCCACCGGCGCGGCGCCCTTCGCCTCGATGCCGGCCTCGTCCATGAACGCGGCGTAGTAGCCGCCGATTTTCGCCATGTCGCCGCTCGTGCCGGCCTTCGCCGCCTCCTCGACGATCGCGCATGTGTCCTTCAATGCCTGCTCGGTCAACAGCGTGAAGCTGTTGTAGCTGGAGCGATCGGCCGGAATCTCGGTGTTCTTCGTCCAGGTGCCGTCGGCATAGCCGTAGAAATCGTCGCCGGCTGCGATGGTGCGATCCATGCCGGCGACGTCGAAACCGAAATCGCCCAGCGCGGGTTTCGGCTTGGCCGGCGCCACCGGCGCTTCTGCGACCGGCGCGGGTGTCGCGGCAGGAGCTTGCGGCGGCGCGGAACGATCGCAGGCGCCGAGCGCGGCGACCATTAGGGCAAGCGGAATCGAGCGGGAAAGCGTGGACATGGGTCGCCTCGGCGCGGGAAAACACCGAGCGTAGGACGCGCGGCGACGACGCGCAAAGTGCGAAAGTCACGCCCCATCCGGCGCGCGCGCGAGCCGGCAGGCATTCATTTGCGCGCAGGCGGCTTTGCCGCCTCGTCGATGCTCCCCTCGCAGTAGCGGTGGAATGCCTCGGCACTGTTGTCGAACCCGCGCTCGCGCGCCAGCTCCCACGGTCGCTCGCATTTTCCCGTGCGCGCGCACCACGCGTAGCCGGCCGACGCCTTGCAGCCGTGCGCATCCTGGTCCGAGCCCGGCATCGGGTGTTCCGCTGCCACTTCGCGCGCGCCGGCGCAGCCGCCGAGCAGCCCTGCGAACGCCGCTGCAACGATCGCGATGCGCATTCCTTTCCGATGCCTGCCGGTCATGGCGAATCCTCCGTTGTCGAGCCGCCAGCCTGACATCGAAGCGCGACGCGGTCGAGCGCGCGGAGGGCGTGCGGCCATTGCGTGCCCGATGCGCCGCTATCGCCACCGAAGCGGCGATCGGCGTGCAGGTCGAGTTCGCCTTCGAGGTCGAACACGAGAAGCAAACCCGGCTCCATTCCTTCTCCGGCACGCGCGCTGCGTTAGCATGACGGCCTGATTCTGCATTGAAGTCCCCGCCCTGCCCGCATGCTCACGTTTGTTTTTTCCGTTCTGGTCCTCGCGGCCCTCGGCTTCTCGTTCTTTCTCTGGCGACGTTCGCAACGCGGGCAGGGACGCTCTCCGCGGCGAAACGGGCGCGCATCTCCGCAGGCGCGACGGATCGGTGCGGGCAAGGCGCGAGTGCCCGCGCGCAAACCAGCGCCAGCAGCGCCAAAGCCGACGACACCCGAGGTATGCAGCTCGACCGCGGCAGTGCACAGCGAGCCGCGGCGGCAGCATCGTCCGACCTGGCCGCGAGCGTCACAGGTGGCGCCGGAATTTCCCAGAACGGGCACCGTCCGCGCTCCGGCGACCTCGACCGCCAGCATCGTGCGTGCGTTGAGCAGCCAGCCCGATCTGCGTTCCGTGCACGAACCGGAAAGCGCACCGATCGCGATGCGTTCGCCTGCGCAGGACGCCCCGGCCACAAGAAGCGAACGCGCGGTGGCCATCGAGCCGCTGGCACCTGCCGCACCGCTCATTGAGGCGAGTGCGCCGCCCATCGTGTCCCACGAGGAAACGCCACCGGCCCGCGCAGCACGCAGCGACAACGCCCCTGTGGCCGCGGCGCCGGCGTTGCGCGCGGCACCCGCAGACCCGCCCATCACCGTGCTGTCCGCGACCACGCTCAGCGCCTCGAACGACGATGCCGCACCGGCGCCGATCGCACGCGCGGTGTTGGTGTCGCCCACTCCGGCCGTCATCGCCCCGATAGCAGCCGCGTTCGAGCCGCGATCCTTCGATCTTCCGCCGCTGGATCTGCTGCTGACGCAATCGGATACCGACGATCGTGCTTCAGCCGAATCGCTGGCGGAAACCGGCACGCTGATCGAACAACGCCTGCGCGAGTTCAAGGTGCCGGTGACCGTGGTCGGCGCTTCGGCCGGGCCTGTGATCACGCGCTACGAAGTCGAGCCCGCCGTCGGCGTGCGCGGCAACCAGATCGTGGCCTTGATGAAGGATCTGGCGCGCGGTCTCGGCCGCACCTCCATCCGCGTGGTCGAGACGATCCCCGGCAGGACGTGCATGGGTCTGGAACTGCCCAACGAGAAGCGGCAGATGATCGGCCTGGCCGACATCTTCCGCTCCGACGCTTATCGCGATTACGAATCGCCGCTCGCATTGGCGATGGGCAAGGACATCACCGGCGAACCGGTCGTCACCGACCTCGCCCGCGCCCCGCACATGCTGGTCGCCGGCACCACCGGATCGGGCAAGTCGGTCGCCGTCAACGCGATGATCCTGTCGATGCTGTACCGCGCCACGCCCGACGACGTGCGCCTGATCATGATCGACCCGAAGATGCTGGAACTGTCGATCTACGAGGGCATTCCGCACCTGCTCGCGCCGGTGGTCACCGACATGAAACTCGCCGCCAACGCGCTCAACTGGTGCGTGGCCGAAATGGAGGAACGCTACCGCGTGATGTCGGACCTGCGCGTGCGCAACCTCGCCGGCTACAACCAGAAGATCCGCGACGCCCGCGCTGCCGGCACGCCGCTGTACCGGCCGGTGACTGAAGCCGGCGCAGCGCCGGAACCGCTCGATACCTTGCCGATGATCGTGGTGGTGATCGACGAACTGGCCGACCTGATGATGGTCGCCGGCAAGAAGATCGAGGAACTGATCGCCCGCCTCGCGCAGAAGGCCCGCGCCGCCGGCGTCCACCTGATCCTCGCCACGCAGCGCCCGTCGGTCGACGTCATCACCGGCCTGATCAAGGCCAACATCCCGACCCGCGTCGCATTCCAGGTGTCCTCGAAGATCGACTCACGCACCATCCTCGACCAGATGGGCGCCGAATCGCTGCTCGGACAAGGCGACATGCTGTTCCTGCCGCCCGGCACCGGCTACCCGCAACGCGTGCACGGCGCCTTCGTCTCCGACGACGACGTGCACCGCGTGGTCGCCCACCTCAAGAAATACGGCGCGCCGGACTATCGCGCCGACATCCTCGCCGGCCCGCCCTCCGAAGCCGCCGATCTGTTCGGCGAAGAGCCAGCCGACGCGGAACTCGACCCGCTCTACGACGAAGCCGTCGCCTTCGTGCTGCGCAGCCGGCGCGCATCGATCTCGTCCGTGCAACGCCTGTTGCGCATCGGCTACAACCGCGCCGCGCGACTGGTCGAGAGCATGGAAGCGGCGGGACTGGTGTCGCCCATGGGCCACAACGGCATGCGCGAGGTGCTGGTGCCGGGGCCGGATGAGGGGATGTAGTTTCCGATTGAGCGGCGGGCCGTTCTGGGATTTTCGCGGTATGAAACCAAGGGTCTATGACGGAAACAGGGCAATGCCCATAAGTGAACCTGCCCCCGTTCCCCCTTTTGCTGCGCACCTCAGGCCGGGCCAAGGTGACCTGCCGTTGGCGCTCCGCTTGAGCGAGGGGTTAGGCATCACTGGGCAGGCTTCTGTTCCATGGCTTGCACCGCTGCCTCCACCGCTGCCTGTGCACGCTTTCGGGCAGCTGCCTTCTCGTTATCCGATGGGCGGTCATCAGGCTTAGGCGCTGGACGCTTGGCCTTGATGGCCAGTCCGTGAATCGTCGCGACAAGGCGGCTCACTGCAGCCGTGAAGTGCGCTCGGGGTCTGGCGTCAGCTTCTTGGTAGGAAAAGCCTAGAGTCCTACAGCGATCTGCGATTGACTGCGTATCGAAGCTCAGAACCGTTGCGTCGTGAGCGAAGTCATTTCGGATCTTTCTGATCGTTTCTAAGTCGGCTCGAAACTCCGCAGAAATCAGTCCAAGGTAGTAGGCGAGCCTGATACGTCCAGAAAACGTGGCGAGCGGTGAGCTTCCTTCAAAAAGTTCCTCCTCGATCTTCTTGCCTTCTAGCACAGATGCTCGGAATAGTCCTTCGAGAGCGGTGTCTAAGTAAGCTGCGGCGAAGAGCGCACAACCTCTATCAGACTCATCTGAGAGCGCTCGTCGAAAGGCAAGAAATTCGACGCACTGCTTTTGCAGTGCTTCGGGAACCGCATTGGTCATTTTTGTGATGCCTAAAATCCTAGTTAAGCGGCGGCGAATCCATCCACCGTGAACGAATTGTTAGCCGCTTGCAGCCAGTGCAACAAGAAGCCAAACGAGAGAACCCATCAAAAGCATTGGCGGCACGATCAATGCTCAAGGATCCGGGTCTAAAAGATCAAAAGATCGGGGTCAGGTTCAGTTACCGCTCCCTCCAAAAGATCGGGGTCAGGTTCAGTTACCGCTCCCTCCACTTCAGGTCGAGAGCACACGGCGCGCTTTTCATGCCCGAGTCTAAGACGGAGACGAGACAATACGCCGTAAGTGAACCTGACCCCGTACTCTACCCCGTACTCTGGTAAGTGAACCTGACCCCGTACTCTGACCCCGTACTCTGTAGTTCCCTGTCCGGCGGGCGGGCAGCGCAAGAAATTCCGCAGCGTGAAAGCAGGGGTCTACGACAGAAACGAGGTGATGCCTCGTAAGTGAACCTGACCCCGTTCTTCAAGGTGATGCCTCGTAAGTGAACCTGACCCCGTTCTTCAAGGTGATGCCTCGTAAGTGAACCTGACCCCGTTCTTCACTGCGCAACCTATGGCTGTTTTTGTTTGGCGTCAGGCTTGACGTCGCCAAACTCCTTAATGCCAGTGCCCAGCCCACGTAGCTTGGCTGCCAAGTCGGTATCATCAGCGCTCCAAATAGTTCCATCAGCGAGGCGCGCGTGCCGAACATATGCAATTGATGTGAAGACCTCTTCATCGCCATATGACAGCGTACCATCCTTGCCGCTCTCACCAGGAGCTAGTGGACTCCAGTTCGCGCTATCGACACCCGTCACCGTCCATTTCGTGCCGATCTGCCGACGGTTAAAGGGATCATACTTCAAGATTACGATCTCGAACGCAACTATCGGCTGCTCGCCTACATTCTTCCAAGATAGGTTCTGGAAAAAACGACTTGCTCTATCAGAATAGCGATTCTCGAACGAAAATTCGGATAGCTCCACATACGGACACGCATTCACGATATAGGCTTTTCGATCAGGGAAATTGCTATCTGCAAAGGAAATGTTCCACGCTGAGAGAAGCACTGCGAAAGTGAGTACGCGAATCATCACGTTTTTCATATCGTCTCCCTAAGAATAAAACTAATTGACACCTAACGCTTTATCTGAAGATCGAAGATCGAGGTCAGGTTCAGTTACCGCCCCTCCGCCTCGGGTCGAGAGCGTGCAGTGCAGGCTTTTCATACCGCGTGCGCCGCGCTACCAACCACCGTCATCACCTGCTCCGGTTTCCCGGCAGGCCCGGCTTCGCCAACACACTGCATCGTCAGCCGCTCCGTCACGCGCGTCTTGGCGACCTACAGCGGCGCCGCCTCGACGACTTCGTCTTCGCCCTTATCCAGCATCGTGTCGAGTGCCGGGATGAACACGCGTTCGAATTCCAGACCCTTGCTCGAATGCGTCGATGAGCAGGCCACGGCGCGGATGCAGGATCATGAAATCCGACCGACGTTGCTTCGGGCCGACCGGCACGTCGTACCAGACGAGACATTCGTCTTCGAGCTTGTCCTCGAAGCGCTGCGCAACGCGCCGTTCGCCAGACGTCATGCATGGCAGGCAAGTGTTGCGTGAAGGAATCGGAGTCGCCATGTCTTCGCCCCCTGCGGCGTCGATCAGGCGACGTTACCGCGCACCCCGGCGCAGCTTCAAGCCGAAGGCCGGTGATCCAGCTTCGACGCGCCGCACACGATCGGCAACAACGCTCGCCTTTCGGCTTCAGCGTGGCGCAGGGGTAGCGAACGATGCCGATTCATCGGCGATGACCGCCGCGCGTCCGCTGGCGAGCACGCGGCCGGCGTACTCGACGCGGAACGCGTATTGCCAACTGCGATCGCCGCCGAGCAGGCGTTCGGCGTGCACGTCGAGCGCGCCGTCGAGGTCGTCGATGCGTTCGACGCTCAGCACCACCTCGCGCAATGACACCAGATAGCCCGGCTGTGCGATCCCGCCGGCCGCGCGCGCGACGAGGCCGCCGTGCACGGCCATCGCCTGCGCGCCGTATTCGGCCAGATGCAGCGCGCGCAAGATGCCGTCGCTGCGCAGCGGGTTGACCGGATCGCGATGCGATTCGCTGCGCATGTGGATGCGCGCGTCGTCCCACGCGATCACGCTGTCGAGCAAACTCATCGCGCCCTGATGCGGGATCAGTCCGCCCCAGTCGGATTTCGGCAACGGTATTGCGGTATTCGATGCGTTCGGCATGGCGGCGAAAACCGGCGCGAGCGCGCCTCGATGCATCGATTATGCGGCAGCGCCTGTGGACGGTGCCGGCCACTGTCGGCTCGGGCCGCGCAAATCCGGTTACCCTTGCGCGATGGCGACCCTGTCCTTCCGATTCGGCGCGTTCCGGCTGGATCCGCTGGCGCGCGAGCTGTTCGAGCACGATCGGCGCATCGACCTTCCGCTCAGCACGATCGACTGCCTGATCTACCTGATCCGCCATCGCGACCGCCCGGTCGGACGCGATGAGCTGGCTGCGGCCGTGTGGGGACGCGTCGATGTCAGCGAGGTGTCGCTCAGCCACGCGGTGATGCGCCTGCGCCGGCTGCTCGGCGACGACGGCAATGCGCAACGGGTCATCCGCACGGTGCCGCGACTCGGCTACCGCTGGGTGCTGGACGACATCCGCGAGGAGTCCGCCGAGGTCGACGCGCCGGGAGCCGAGGCCGCGGTTGCGACGGAGCCAGCGGTGGCGGGCGAGCCAGAACCGGAGTCCGTCGACGCCTCGGCGACCGCCAGCGCGCATGCGGCGACTGCCGCGCGATCGCGCCACCGCTTCGTGCTGGCCGTCGTCGTGCTCGCGATGGTCGTGCTCGCGCTATGGGCATTGCGACCGAGACCCGCCGCGAAGCCACCAGCCAGTGCGAGGGCGTCCGCGCTGGTACTGCCGGTCGCGATCGATGCCGGCGCGGAATCGGCGTGGCTGCGGCTTGGACTGATGGACCTGGTCGCGACGCAACTGCGACGCGGCGACCTCGCCACGACACCGAGCGAAACCGTCGTCGCGCTGCTGAAGGCGCGCGGCTTCAAGGACGACGCCGACGTGCGAGCCGAATTGCCGGCGACGTGGCTGGTGCGCACGCAAGCGACGCTTGCGGGAAAGCGCTGGGACATCCGCCTGCAGGCCATCGGCGACGGTCGCACGCTCGACGTCGAGACGCATGCCGACGACGCGCTCTCGGCCGCGCGCGGCGCCGCCGACGACCTGCTGATCAAACTCGGCCATACGCCGCCGAACGACGATTTCGGCGATGCTGCGGTCGCCGAGGCGACCTTGCGCCAGCGCGTCAACGCGGCGTTGCTCGGCAGCCAGGTCGACATCGCGCGGCGGCTGATCGAACAGGCGCCGGCGTCGCTGCAGGCGAGCCCGGAAGTCGCGCTGAGCCGCGCGCGCGTCACGTTCTTCTCCGGCGACTACGCCGCCAGCCAGCAGCAGTGCGAAGACCTGCTCGCGCGACTGCGGGCGGATGCGCCGCACGGGCTGCGGGCACGCGTGTCGAACGCGCTCGGCGCCGCCGCCTTCCGCCAGGCGCGGCTCGATGCCGCGCAGCGCGCGTTCGACGCGACCATCGCCGCGGGCGGCGAGGGCGTCGAACCGGGCGTGCTCGCGGATGCGCATCGCGGCAACGGCAGCGTCGCCAGCGAACGCGGCCGGCTCGAACAGGCCGCACGGGAATACGGTCGCGCGCGCACGCTGTACCAGCTCGGCAACGATCCGTACGGCGTCGCCACGGTCGACCTCAATCTCGGCATCAACGCGATGCAGCGCGGCCAGCCCGCCGCCGCGTTGCCGCTGCTCGAAAGCGTGCGCGCGCGACTTCGCGCGCTCGGCGCGACCGATGCGCTCGCGTCCGCCGAGGTCACGCTGGTCGAGACCCGATTGGCCCTGCTCGACCACGACGACGCGCTGGCGACCAGCGCGGAGTTCGTCTCGCCCGCCAGCGAAGCCGGCAATCCGCGCCTGCGCTGGCAGCTGGCGTTCGCGCGCGCCGCCGCGCTCGACGGCGTCGGGCGTCTGGCCGAGGCCGAAACCCTGCTCGCACGGCTGCGCGATTCCAGCGACCCCGGCGCGGATGCGCTGGCGCGCGCGCTGGCCGACGTCCTGGCCGCGCAGATCGCGCTGGAGCGCGGCGATCCGGCACGGGCGGCCGAACTCGCCGACGCGGCCCGGACGCCGGCGCTGCGCGAACGCAACGCCGAGCAGTACGCCGAAGCCACGTTCGTCCGCGTACGCGCGCTGCAGCAGTCGGACCAGTCCGCGGCCGCCGCCGCGGAGATCGCGCGATGGCACGCGGGCGCCGCGGATGCGGCGCAGCCGCCGGCGACGCTGCTGCTCGCACTCGCCGACGCCGCGCAGGCGGATGCCGAAGGCCGCCCGGACGATGCCTTGCGCAGCTATGCGCAGGCGATGGCCGCGGCGACCACGCGTGCGATTCCGGATGAAATGGTGCGCGTCGGCCTGCCCTACGTGCGTGTGCTGATCGCCGCGCGCCGCATCGACGAAGCCGTTTCGGTCAACGGCCGCATCGCGCCGTGGGCCGACCGCGACATGCGCGCGGCATGGAGCGAGGCACTGGTCTACACCGCGCTCGGCCAGGCCGATGCCGCGTCCGGCGCGCTCGAGCGCACCCGCCGCCTTGCCGGCGAGCGCAACATCCGTGACGTCATCACGATGGCGAATTGACCGATCCGGCGCCGATACATCGCGCGGAACGCGTCGATACACGCCCGATACAAGCTTTTTACATGCCGCTCGCCGGCGCTTCGCCGACTTTTCATGTTCCGCGAGCACGCCGCTCCGTCCGCCCGAGATCCCGATGACCGCACGCCCGCTTCGCCGATCGCCCCTGCTCCCGCTCGCCATTGCCATCGCGTTCGCCGCCGCCAGCGCCAGCGCCGGCACGCCGCTGTACCACCTGCGCGTGGTCACCGCGCCGGATGCGAGCTCCGTCCAGGCGCTCGACATCAACGACGCCGGCCAACTGGTCGGGCAATACCTCGACGCGGACTTCAACGGCCAAGCCGCGTTCTGGGATGCCGACGGCACCGTGCATGCGCTCGGCCTGCCCGGCATGGGCGACGGCATCGCCTACGCGATCAACAACCACGGCCAGATCGTCGGTTCGTTCATGGACTACGTGAACCCGGTCGCCGGCCTGCTGTGGAACGCGGCGACGCCCGACGTGTCGACCAACCTGAGCAGCGACCCCGACGTCAACGTGTCCCCGCAGGACATCAACGACGACGGCGTGGTCGTCGGCGGCTTCGGCCTGCCCGCGCACAGCCGCGCCTTCGTCTGGACGGCGGGCACCGGCCTGGTCGACTACGGCGTCGCCGACGAGACGGTTGAATTCGAGCAGGCGAGCTGGTCGGCGGTGAACGCTTCCGGCAAGCTGGTCGGCGGCTGGAACGTGCATTCCTCCGACATCCACGCCACCACCGGCACGGTCGGCACGCCGGCCGTGCTGCCGATGAGCGACATGGCTGCGGAATTCGCAAGCCGCGCGACCAGCGTGAACGCCGCGGGCATCGCCGTCGGCCTTGGTCTCGCGGTCGACACGCCCGACCTCGTGCCCGTGATGTTCGCTGCCGACGGCAGCTTTGGTGCAATCCCCGGCGCCACGCTCGACCAGGTCAGCGGCTGCGCCGCCGCGATCAACGACAGCGGCGTGATCGTCGGCAGTGCCGGCATCGGTTCGGCCAGCGGCTGCGCGCCCGGCATGCAGGCCTGGGTCTATCGCGACGGAACGGTGTACGACCTGTACGACGTCGTCGACGACCATGCCGACTTCGCCAGCTTCCAGATCGCCCGCGCGATCAACGCCGCGGGCGAGATCGTCGGAACCGGCCGCACCGCCGACGGCAACGTCGCCAGCTTCGTGCTGACGCCGATCCGCGGCGACGGCATCTTCGCCGACGGTTTCGACGGTTTCGACGGCTGAGCGGCTTCGCCGGCGCCGCGGCGGCGGCGTGAACCTGTTCAGGCGCTGCCGCCGTCCGGACCGCGTCCCGCGCGCGCCATCAGGATCGACAGGCAGAAGTGGAAGCCGACGCCAAGGGCGACGGTGAGGCCGATCGCGCGCAATACCGGCAGCGACGACAGCGCCTGCAGGCCGAACACCAGCAGCGCCGACAGCACGCAGACGATCGTCGCGTGCAGGGTGCGGCGTCCCTCCGCCGCGTCGGCGACCGGGCGCTCGAAGAACAGCGCGTAGTGCAGGCCGAGGCCGGCCGCGAGCGTCAGCGCGACGAGGTGGAACAGCGACAGCGGGATGCCGCAGGCACGTTCGACCACCAGTACCAGCAAGGTCGCCAACGACATCGGCGCGAGCACGTGCCAGGCGCGGCGCGCGCTGCGCAGCGCGACGACGACGGTGACGCCGAGCAAGGCCAGCGCGATGCCGAGCGCGCGCAGGATGCGCTCGCGATAGGCGACGACCAGCGATTCGGAAGCCGCCTTGAGGTCGAGCAGGCGCGCGGCGCCGTGCGTCGATTCGGCCAACGCCGCGAGCGCGGCCGCGTCGTGCACGCCGGACAGGGTCGCCAGGCCGAGCCAGCCGTCGTCCCGCTGCACCAGCATCGAACCGAGGCGCGCACCGAACGGCGAGCGCGCGAACGCGTCCGGCGTCAGCAGCGGCAACGTGCGTGCGGTCTCGACGTCGGCGACGAACGGCGCGAACAGGCCTGCGCGGAACGGCAGGTCGCGGGCGGCTTCGGCGAGCGCGTGTTCGAGCGTCGGCGCATCCGGCAGTTTCGCCTGGCGCGCACGCTGCGTCCCGATGCTCGGCAGGTAGCGGCTCGGCAATTCGGCCGCGTCGAGCGCGCCTTGCCCGACGAGCGCGGCGAGCTTCGGTTCCAGCGATTCCGACAGGGCCAGCACGCCGTCGGCATCGTGCGCGGCGAGCACGAGCAGGTAACGCACGTCGGGCGCGCCGAGTTCGCCGCGCAGCTTCGCGTCGCGCAGCAGCAGGTCCTGCGGCACCGGCGTCAGCGCGGCGAGATCGTTCTGCCAGGTCGGCCCCGGCGCGAGCCACAGCAGCGGCAGCGCCGACACGAGCAGCAGCCACGGCAGCCAGCGTGGGCGCGGCAGGCGGTCGATGAACCTCGCCGCGCGCGCGAGGCCGGGCGTGCCGGCGGCGTCGCTGAAACGCGCCGGCAGCACGCGCGGCAACAGGTAGCGCGTGCTGAATCCGGCGGCGAGGAGGCCCGCGATCGTGAACGCGGCGAGCTGCTGCAGGCCGGGCACGCCGGAAGCGAGGAAGGCGAGATAGGCGATCGCCGCCGAGACGATCGCGGTCGCCAGCAGCGGCCACAGCGCGCGTGCGCTGGAAAGCGCGTCCTCGCCGGCGCGGCGGTGGCTGAGCAGGCGGATCGGATATTCCTGCGCGACGCCGAGCAAGGTGAAGCCGAATGCGAGCGTGATGCCGTGCGCGCCGCCGAAGACCAGCGCGAGCGCGGCGACCCCGGCCAGCGCGCCGCTGGCGACCGGCAGCGCGGCGAGCAGCAGCGACGGCACGCTTCGGTACGCGAGCAGCAGCAGGGCGACGAAGCCGAGCGTGCTGATCGCGCCGAGGCGATCGGCTTCGGCGCGCGTCTTCGCGTTGATAAGCACGGTGAACCAGCCGGGTCCGCTCAGCGTGAGCTTCGCCGCGCCGGCGTCCGGCAACGCGCGGAACGCGCCCCGCAGCGCGTCGATCGCTGCGCCCTGCGCGGCCGGATCGAAACCGGCACCGCGCGTCTGCGCGACGAGCAGCGCGGCGCCGCCGGACGAGAACCAGACGCCGTCGCGCGTTTGCGGCGGCTTCGGCGGCGACCAGCGCTCGGCCAGCGCCATCGTTTCCAATGTCGGATCGCGCGGCAGCAGCGGCTTCAGCAGGGTCGCGGCCGGCGAGGCGAGATCCTCGACGCGCTGTTCGAGTTGCTCGCCGAGATACGCCGCGTCGAGCGCATGGCGGTCGAGCGTCGGCGCCAGCAGGTAGCGGTACGGCAGCCATGCGTCGTCGAGCGCGGCGAGGTCGAACGCGCCGTTGGCGACCTGCTCGAAATGCGGGTCGGCGCGCAGCGCATCGGCCAGTCCGCGGCTGAGTTCGGCGAGTCGTTCCTCCGGCGCGCCGTCGATCGACATCAGCAGCAGGCGCGAGCCGGGGCCTTCGCCGATCTGGTCCATCAGCAGTTTCTGGTCCGCGCTTTGCGGCGGCGGCATGAAGCTGCGCAGGTCGGTGCCGACGTGCAGGTTGCGCACGGCGAACGCGCCGACCGCGACCAGCACGAGCAGCCACGCGACCAGCACGAGCCAGCGCGCCATGCCTCGGTTCCCGCCAGTCGCGGGCGGCACGGGATGCGCGTCGCTCACGGCACCTTGAAGCCGCGGCAGAGCGCGCCGACGAGCGGCTGCGAGGGACGCGTCGGCAACGCGGTCGCGGCGAGCGCGTCGACCAGCAGCACGCTGACGTCGCCGTCGCGGTCGCGCGTGCGGAAGCATTGCGGCGTGCCGCCGCTGCCGTCGACCTCGATCGTCGACACGCGCATCGCGAGGCGACGGTCGCGCGGCTTCAGCACGAGTTGCCACGATTTCTCGTTGCCGCTCGCGGCAAGGTCGAAATCCCGCGCCAGCGCGGTCGCATCGCCGCCGAGCAGCGCCGCGAAGCCGCGCAGAAAGCCTTCCAGCTCGGGCGCCTGGCTCAGCGAGAACGTGCGCGGCGCGCGATCGCCGCGGCGCACGCTGGCGACGCCGTCGGCGACGGTGGTCTGCTCGCGGTATGGCGTGTCGACGCGCTTTCCGAGCTTGCCGGGGCCGAGGTATTCGAGTTCGCCGCGCAGGATCAGCGGGCGGTCGAGCAGGCCGGAGAAACGCACCTCGGTGTACGGCGTGCGCGCCGGCGTCGCGCGCTTGAGGCCGGCGACGAGGCCGGCCGCGTCGATGCCGGCGGATGCCGCAGCCGCGGTTTCAGGCAGCGCGGCGAGGCACGGCCACGCCAGCGACAGCGCGATCACGCGCAGCAGCCACGTCGCCTTGGTCGCTTTCGGGATTCCAGAAGTCATGCCAGTTGAACCAGTTGTAGGGATCGGCCCGCACGTGCCGTTCGAGGCAGGCGGCGTAGCGTTGCACGACGGCGCGCACGTCGCCGTCGCGATCGCGGCGCGACAGCGCCAGCTCGTCGGCGAACGGTTCGAAATACAGATCGTAGCGGTTGCCGCCGCGGTACATGCCGAAGCACAGCACGATCGGCGCCTTCAGCACCGAGCCGATCAGGAACGGCGCGACCGGGAACGCGGCCGGCGCGCCGAGGAAATCGACCGTGACGGTCGCCTCGCGCGGACGCGCACGGTCGGCCAGCAAGGTCGCCAGCGCGCCCTCGTGGATCGCCTCGCCGAGCGCGAGCACGATCTCGGTGGCCGGCCGCGAAGCGTCGATGACGTTGCGCCCGATCTCCGGATTGATCGCGTGCAGCAGCTCGGTCAGTGCCGGCGTCTGCTGCGTGTCGAGCACCACGCGCACCTTCACGTCGGGCCGCTCGGCCGCCGCCACGCGCAGCACCTCGAAGCTGCCCACGTGCGAGCCGAGCAGCAGCACGCCGCGGTCCGGACACATGCGCGAGAGCAGTTCGTCGAGGCCGTGCATGCGCACGTCGAAGCGTGCGAAGCGGTCGGCCAGCAGGAACACGCGATCGAGGATCGTCGAGGCGAAGCGGTGGATGTGGCGCATGACTTCCCACGCGCTGGCCGGGCGGCCGAGCGCGCGCGCGAGGAATTCGCGCGACACGCGCCGTTCGAACGGGCGACGGAAATAGAAATACACGGTGATCGGATACAGCAGCGAGCGCGCGACGGTGCGACCGAGCCGCAGGCCGATCGTGCGGATCAGCCAGATCGCGAACCAGCCGCCCCCTTCGGGGCGCTCGGTCCAGTGCTCACTCATGCCCGGCTCGCTCATGCCTGCCCGCCCTCGCCACGATCCAACTCCCCCTCGCCCGTGAGTATCGTCGCGCCGTCCCGTTCGACGCGGAAGCGCACGCGCGTGCCGTCGACGTCCGCGCTGAGTACGGCGTCCTGCTCCGGCAGCAGCGGCGCGGTGAACTTCACCGCAACGAGGCGGCGGAAGCAACCGGCCCCGGCGCGCCGCAGCGCCGCCGCGACCCGGTCGAGCAGGACCACGCCGGGCACCACCGGCTGGCCGGGGAAATGCCCGGGCAGGCTCGGGTGGTCCGCTGCGATGCGGACGCTTTCGCGCACCGTCTCAACGTGCATGACGCAAACTGGACGGCGAACCGATCATCGCTCCGCCTCGGCGAAGCTGCGCATCAACGCCGGCCAGCGGCGCACGAGCCGGCCGACGAACAGCGGCAGCGGCATGTGCGGCACGTGGCGCAGCCAGAAACGGCGGAACAGGTATTCGGCGATCAGGAACGCCGGGACCAGCGCAAGGTGGCCGAATTGGCGGTAGCCGTGCCACGCGTCGCCCTCGATCGCCAGCGGCGAGGCGATGCCCAGCGTCGCCAGCACGCCGCCGGGCCGCGCGAGCACGACCAGCGCGCCGAGCAGGACGGCCTGCGCGCCGAACAGCAGCGCCCACGCCAGGGTCAGCGCGCGCGCATAGGCGGCGACGCGCGGCAGCGCGAGGCGCTGGTGCCCCTCGAGCACGCCGATGATGCGCGCGATCAGCGGCTCGCGGCCGCGGGCGAGCGTGCGCGCGAACACCGCGCACAGCGCGACGTCGATGACGACCGGCAGCACGTCGAGCGCGAAATGGCCGTTGCCGCGCGCGCCGAGCAACACCAGCAACGCGGCGGTCGCCAGCCATGCGGTCCATGCCCGCGCGCTGCCGCGGCGCAGGCCCGGCAGCAGGAACACGCCGACCAGCGCGAATGCGGCCAGTTCGTCGAGCCAGCTTCGACCGGTCAGCCTGGCGATCAGCAGCAGCACGACGTAGGCGGCGACGCCGACGACGAACAGGCGCGATCCGCGCACGGGCGCGGCGGCGGTGCTGGCGGACGCGGGAGGCGACACGGCCATCGCCGGGTTTCAGCTCGCGCGGTTGCGCTCGATGTGCTCGGACAGCGCGCGCAGGCTGCCGAAGATGCGCTGGTTGTCGGGATTGTCCGAACGCAGTTGGAAGCCGTAGCGGCGCGACACGGCGAGCGCGAGTTCGAGCGCGTCGATCGAGTCGAGGCCGAGGTCGCCGCCGAACAGCGCGGCGTCGGGGTCGATGTCGGCCGCCTTCACCCAGTCGATGTTGAGGTTCTCGACGATCAGTTGCGCGAGTTCGCTTTCGGCGGCGGTCTGGGCAATCGGGCTGGCGTTGGCGGGCATGGGCATCGTGGCCGCGGTGCGGCCTTCGGGGAAAAGTCGGCCGGCCAGTGTATCATCCGCGCCCCTGCGCGCTCCGGTGCGCGTGCCCCGATCCACGCCCCGGCGTTGCAATGTCGAGCCCGATGACCGAATCCACGCCGTTTTCCGAGCCGCTTTCGATCGGCTACGAGCGGTTGGCGGCGGGCGAGCTGCTGGGCCGACCGGACGTGCTCGCGGTGCTCGGTTTCGGCGCGGCGGCCGAACTGCCGGACGACCCGCGCGCGCTGCGCGTCGGCCTGGAGCCGCTGCAGGAGCCGCTGTTCGAGGTCTGGCGCGGCAGCGGCCCGGTCCGCAGCGGGCGCAGCGGCGACCTGCGCTGGAGCAGCGACGGCGAACACCTGTTCTTCGCGATCGAGGTCGACGAAGCCGCGCACGGCGGCATCACGGCCGCGTCCGAGTTCGCCTATCGCAGCCTCGCCGCGTTCGTCGGCGCGAGTCCGACGCCGTACCTGCTGCGCTTGTGGAACTACCTCGACGCGATCAACCTCGGCGACGGCGACGACGAGCGCTACCGATTGTTCTGCGACGGCCGCGTGCGCGGCATGCAGGCGCTGGCCGGCATGCGCCATCCGGCGGCGACCGCGATCGGCCGCCAGGACGGCGTGCGCGTGCTGCAGGTATACGGACTGGCCGCGCGCCGTCCCGGCATGGCAGTGGAAAATCCGCGCCAGCTCAGCGCCTGGCGCTACCCGCGCCGCTACGGCCCGACCGCGCCGACCTTCGCGCGTGGCCTGCTGCTGGCGCCGTCGCAACTGCTGATCTCGGGCACCGCGGCGGTGGTCGGGCACGCCTCGCAGCATCCCGACGACCTCGCCGCGCAGGTCGGGGAAACGCTCGCCAATCTCGACAGCCTCGTGCGGGAAGCCGGCACCGGCTGCGCCAGCCTCGCCGTGCCGGGCGGATTGCTGCTAAAGGCGTACCTGCGCGACCCCGCCGACGCCGCGGCGACCGCTGGCCTGCTCGCGCGGGCGCCGGCACTCGGCGGCCTGCTGCTGCTCGCCGGCGACATCTGCCGCAGCGAGTTGCTGATCGAGATCGATGGCGTGCAGCGCCGCGCCGACTGAACGCGCTTCGGCGCGCTTTTTCCTCGTGCTTCCCCCCGGCCGACCGCGCGAGCGTGCGCATGCGCACTTCCGACGGCTATGCCACCCCCGGCGCAGCAGTGCTGCCGCAACTGTCCCGCGGATGGCACAGTCGGAAAAAATCGTTGCGGCGCAACAATTTGCAATGCATTGATCGCTGTGAATTTCTCCCGATCCGTTGCTGTTGGCATGAGCGCTGCAGATAAGAAAAGGCGCGTCGCAGGGCCAACCCGGCAATGGGGCTTCGGTGGCGCCTGCGGCAGATGCGCGCACCGCGCATCCGCAATCCAACAGCCAGTCACTGAGGAGGGAAGGTCGACATGAGCAACATCCCATCAAGAATGCCGACGCGATCGTTCGCGCTGTGCGTCGCCCTCGCGGGCCTGCTCGGCACCGAGGTCGCGTATGCAGCGGCCGGCAACGAGTGGACGCAGCCGGGCGGCGACGAGTCCCTCACCCGCCACAGCACGCTGACCGACATCACCAAGGACAACGCCGGCAAGCTGCAGATGGCATGGTCGATGTCGACCGGCACGACGCGCGGCCACGAAGGCCAGCCGCTGGTGATCGGCAACATGATGTATTACGTCAGCGCATACCCGAACTACGTCTACGCGCTGGACCTGTCCGAGCCGGACAACTACCAGGTCGTCTGGAAGTACTCGCCCAAGCAGGACGAGCATGCGGTCGCCGTGTCGTGCTGCGACACGGTCACGCGCGGCCTTTCCTACGGCGACGGCAAGGTCGTCTTCAATACGCTCGACGGCCAGCTCATCGCGCTCGACGGGAAGACCGGCAAGGAAGTGTGGAAGGTCAAGCGCGCCGATCCGAAGAAGGGCGAAACCTCGACACCGGCCCCGGTGATCGTCAAGGACGTCGTGCTGACCGGCGTCGGCGGTTCGGAATTCGGCATCCGCGGCCGCATGCAGGCGTTCAAGCTGTCCGACGGCTCGCCGGTATGGACCTGCCACACGACCGGCTCGGACAAAGACGTGTGCCTCGGCAAGGACTTCAACAAGAACCATCCCGAATACGGCCAGCTCGGCGACCTCGGCATCAGCAGCTATCCGGGCGACGAGTGGACGCGCGGCGGCGGCTCGACCTGGGGCTGGATCAGCTATGACCCGAAGCTCGACCTGGTCTACTACGGCACCGGCAACCCGGGCCTGTGGAGTCCGACCTACCGCTGCAAGTACAAGACGCACGAGGAGTGCAACAACGGCACGCAGGACAACAAGTGGTCGCTGACGATCTTCGCGCGCAAGCCGGAAACCGGCGAGGCGGTGTGGGGCTACCAGATGACGCCGTTCGACCAGTGGGACTACGACGGCATCAATGAGTCGATCCTCGTCGAACTCGAAGGCAAGCCGGCGCTGGTGCACTTCGACCGCAACGGCTTCGCCTACGTGCTCGACCGCCGCGACGGCACGATCATGCACGCGAACAAGTACGTGAACGTCGACTGGGCCGAGAAGATCGACCTCAAGACCGGCCGCCCGGTCAAGGTCAAGGAGCATTCGCCGTTCGACCTCAACAAGCCGGTCAAGGCCTCGCCGTCGGCGATGGGCGGCAAGGACCAGCAGCCGTGCGCGGTCGACCCGAAGGATCCGAAGATCTTCTTCTGCCCGACCAACAACTGGTACATGGAAGACGAGCCGAAGGAACGCGGCGCGATCATGACCGGTATCGTCTACGTGTTCGCCAACGTCGCGATGAAGCCCGAGAAGCCCGGCAACCTCGGCAACTTCAAGGCGTTCGACGTGACCACCGGCAAGACCAAGTGGGAAATCCACGAGAAGTATCCGACCTGGGGCGGCGCGCTCGTCACCGACGGCGGCGTGGTGTTCTACGGCACGCTCGACGGCTGGTTCCGCGCGGTCGACAAGGACACCGGCAAGATCCTGTGGTCGAAGAAGCTGGCGTCCGGAATCATCGGCAATCCGATCACCTACAAGGTCGCCGGCCACCAGTACGTCTCCGTGTTCACCGGCATCGGCGGCTGGATCGGCCTGCCGATCGCGGGCGGCCTCGATCCGTCCGATCCGTTCGGTGCGCTCGGCGCGGTCGGCCTCGCCTACACCAACGGCTTCGACAAGGTGCCGACGGGCGGTGCGCTGTTCACCTTCCGCGTCGACAACGGCGAGACGGTGGGCACGAAGGTCGCCAAGAACTGACCAGGCAATGCTTTCGACATCGGGGCCGCTGGCCCCGATGTCTTTTTCTTTCCCGCGGACGCTTACGTTGCACGTGATCCTTTGCAAGGCTCCATCGTTTGCCCCGATCCCGGCGCGTTCACCCATCGATGCTTGCGATCTGGAATAGTGCATCGGTGCCAGCCAGCCCGCGCGGCGCAGCGAAGGAGCGATAGATGAAATCCAAGATGTGGTTCTCCCGGGGCACCGTGCTGGCGCTGTTCCTGGGCGCGGCCGGTACTGCGTTGGCAGCCGATGCCGAGCCGCTGCGCGTGTGCGGCGATCCGGCCAACATGCCGCTCTCCAACAACAAGGGCGAAGGCCTGCAGAACAAGATCGCCGAAGTGCTCGCCAAGGGCATGGGCGTTCCGCTCGAGTACTACTGGTATCCGTATTACGGCCGCGGACTGGTGCGGAACACTTTGACCGCGGACCGCTGCGACGTGCTGATGGACGTGCCCTCGGATTTCGAGATGGCGCTGACCACGAAGCCGTACTACAAGTCGACCTTCGTGCTCGCCTATCGCAAGGACGCCGGCCACGCGATCACCTCGCTCGACGACCCGATCCTGAAGAAGTGGAAGGTCGGCGTGCTGCAGAGTTCGCCCGCGCGCGACGTGCTGCGCGAGCACGGCGTGTTCGAAAACACCAAGGTGCAGTACATCTCGTTCGATTCCTCGCAAGATTCCCCGCAGCGGCCGGGCGCGCAGATCGAGCAGGTCATCGACCGCTCGCTCGACGCCGCCGAGACCTGGGGCCCGATCGCCGGCTACTACGCCAGCAAGCGCAAGGCGCCGCTCGACATCGTCGCGCTGAACCACTTCGCCAGCGACGTGCCGCTGGAATTTTCGATGTCGCTCGGCGTGCGCCGCGGCGACAAGGAACTCAAGCAGCGCCTCGAAGCGACGCTGCAGGCACACGCGGCCGAGATCAAGGCGGTGCTCGCCGACTACGGCGTGCCGCTGGTCGCATGCGCCGAGTGCGTCATTTCCGGAGACCTTCCCGAACACGGGCCATACACCGCAATCGCCAAGGCCAAGATCGAGGCCGGCAAGGATCATCCGGAATCGTCGGCGAGCGAACTGGCCGCGACCAAGGACCGCCTCAAGGCAGGCGCCGACGCCACGCGCGAGCTGACCGACGCGGTCGTCGGCAACGATCCGGAGCGCGTGCGCTACCTGCTCGCCCACGGCGCCGATCCGAACGAAGTCTCGCAGCTCGACTACAACGCGCTGCAGTGGGCCGTGCGCGAGGACCACGTCGCGATCGCCGGTATCCTGCTCGACCACGGCGCGCACGTCGAACAGCGCGACAAGGACGACTGGTCGCCGCTGATGCTGGCCGTGTGGCGCAACCATCCGGACATGATCCGCCTGCTGATCGATCACGGCGCCAAGCTCGACGACTGGGGCGGCGGCTGGAGCCCGTTGTCGATGGCGATCGCCTACGGCGGACTCGACGACGTCAAGCGGCTCGTCGATGCCGGCGCGAACATCAACGCCGCCAACGAGGCCGGCTACACGCCGCTGATGTTCGCGACGGCGAAAAGCGCCGACGGCGTGCTCGAGCTGCTGCTCGGCCACGGCGCGAACGCGCGCGCCGCGAACAAGGCCGGCATCACCTCGCTGATGCTGGCCGCGGCGGAAGGCAATGTCGTCGCCGGACGCCACCTGCTCGCCGCCGGCGCCGATCCGGCGGCCAGGGATCAAAGCGGCCGCAGTGCGCTCGACATCGCACGCGACAAGGACAATGCCGAGTTCGCCAAGCTGCTGGCGCGACCGCAGTGATGCCGCCTGCCGCCTGCCGCGGGCGGCGCGGCTGCCGCGCGAAAGCACGAACCGAAAGAAGCGTTCACCACGTACACCTTGCAATCGAAATCCGGAGAAATCGATGAAGATCCACACCCTGCTCTGCGCCGCCGCGGCCCTGGCCTGTTCCACGCTCGTCGGCCTCTCGATCCTTCCGACCGCGACGCACGCGCAGGAGGTCAAGGAGCGCTGGCTGATCGATTCGCCGAACCCCGATGATCCGGCGGCCAAGAAACCCGCCGACAAGCCGGCCGCCGGCGACGCCGCCAAACCCGTCGCCGCCGCGACCGCCGCAGGCGGCAAGAACGAGCACGGCCTCGACATCGTCAAGAACCCCTACACCGACAAGGCCGACGTGATCGCGCAAGGCAAGGATCTGTTCGTCTCGAAAGCGTGCAGCGGCTGCCACGGCGCCGGCGGCGGCGGCGGCATGTGCCCGCCGGTCGTCAACGACACCTGGGTCTACGGCAGCGACGACACCACCTTGTTCAACCTCGTCAAGCTCGGCAGCGCCGGCTTGCAGGCGAAGGGCTACACGCGCGTCGGCCACGAGAACGTGGTCGGCGACATGCCGCCGTTCGCCGGCGTCGTCACCGACGACGAATTGTGGAAGCTGCTCGCCTACGTGCGCTCGAAGTATGCCGGCGACCCGTCCCTGCGGAACTGGTAGGCATCGCGAGGGTCGAAACACTCCCTTCCAGCGACGCTTCCGCACGGAGATTCCATGTCCCATCGCAACCATCGCCTGCCTTCTGCACTCGCCGCCCTTCTGTCGTCCGCCGCCATCGCTTCGGGCGCCCAGGCCGCCGGACTGGCCTACGTGCCGAACCAGAAGAGCGGCACGATCTCGGTCATCGACACCGCGCGCGACCAGGTCGTGCGCACGTTGAGCGCCGGCGGCAAGCTCGGCAAGCGGTTGCAGGCGATCGACGCGGACAGGCGCGGCACCCTGCTCTACGTCGTCGACGCGCAGAACAACACCCTGTTCGCGATCGATCCGGCCACCGATGCCGTCAAGCAGTCGGTCGACATCGGCAAGGAGGCCGAGGGCGTGCGCCTGTCGCCGTCCGGCGACACGCTCGCGGTCTGCGCCGAGGGGCAGAACATGGCGCTGCTGGTCGACGCCGCTTCGTTCGCGATCGAGGCGCGCATCCCGGTCAAGGGCAAGAACCCGGAGCATTGCGAGTTCACGCGCGACGGCAAGTGGCTGCTGACCAGCAACGAGGGCAGCAACGACATCGACGTGATCGACGTGGCCAAGCGCGAGTCGACCGGCACGATCCCGACCAGCGGCCATCCGCGGGGGGCCGCGTTCGTGCCCGGCACCTCGCACGTCTACGTCGCGCAGGAGGCGGCCGACAGCGTCGACGTGATCGACCTCGCGGCGAGGAAGAAGATCGCCAGCATCCCGACCGCGCTGCGTACCGCGGGCGTGACCATCAGCAACGACGGCAAGCGCGCTTATGCGGCCAACGGCGGCGCCGGCAGCGTGTCGGTGATCGATGTCGCCACGAGCAAGGTCGTCAAGGAAATCCCGGTCGGCAAGCGGCCGTGGAACATGGCGCTGACCGCGGACGGCGCCAAGCTCTACGTCGCCAACGGCCGTTCCAACAGCGTCAGCGTGATCGACACGAAGGCGTTGAAGGTGATCCGCGAAATCGCGGTCGGCGAATTGCCGTGGGGCGTGGCGATCCCGCAGTAGACCGCTTCGTCGCGCGGCTGCCGGCGACTGTGCCGCCGGCAGCCGGCCAATGCGCCGGCAGGTGTTCCATTTCCGTGTCACCGCCGCGTGCGCGCGCCGCGGCCGATATTTCGACCATAGGAAAATCCGCAACTTGGCGCGGCCGTGGCGCCTTCCCCGAGTGGCATACACATTGCAGCTGGACCCCGTAGCTGATTCAGCGTATTCGACCACCGATTTTCTGGAGATCACCCGCATGAAGACACGAGCCGCCGTCGCCTGGGAAGCCGGCAAACCCCTCTCGATCGAGGAAGTCGACCTGGAAGGTCCGCGCGCGGGCGAAGTCCTGGTCAAGATCGTCGCCACCGGCGTCTGCCACACCGACGCGTTCACCCTGTCGGGCTCCGACCCGGAAGGCCTGTTCCCGGCGATCCTCGGCCACGAGGGCGGCGGCATCGTGCAGGAAGTCGGCCCCGGCGTGACCAGCGTGAAGCCGGGCGACCACGTGATCCCGCTGTACACGCCCGAATGCGGCGTGTGCAAGTTCTGCACCTCGGGCAAGACCAACCTGTGCCAGGCGATCCGCGTGACGCAGGGCAAGGGCCTGATGCCGGACGGCACCTCGCGCTTCTCGATGAACGGCAAGCCGATCCTGCACTACATGGGCACCAGCACGTTCTCCGAGTACACCGTGCTGCCGGAAATCGCGGTCGCGAAGATCAACCCGGCCGCACCGCTCGACAAGGTCTGCCTGCTCGGCTGCGGCGTCACCACCGGCATCGGCGCGGTGCTGAACACCGCCAAGGTGACGCCGGGCTCCACCGTCGCGGTGTTCGGCCTCGGCGGCATCGGCATGGCGGTGATCCAGGGCGCGGTGATGGCGAAGGCCGCGCGCATCATCGCGGTCGACATGAACCCCGAGAAGTTCGTGATGGCGAAACAGCTCGGCGCCACCGACTTCATCAACCCGAACGACTACAAGGATTCGCCGATCCAGCAGGTCATCGTCGACCTGACCGACGGCGGCGTCGACTACTCGTTCGAGTGCATCGGCAACGTGAAGGTCATGCGCTCGGCGCTGGAGTGCTGCCACAAGGGCTGGGGCGAGTCGATCATCATCGGCGTCGCCGGCGCCGGCCAGGAAATCTCCACGCGTCCGTTCCAGCTCGTCACCGGCCGCGTCTGGCGCGGTTCCGCGTTCGGCGGCGTCAAGGGCCGTTCGCAGTTGCCGGGCTACGTCGACCGCTACCTCAAGGGCGAGTTCGAGGTCGACCAGTTCGTCTCGAAAGTCCTGCCGCTGGACCAGATCAACCACGCGTTCGACCTGATGCACGAAGGCAAGGTGATCCGCTCGGTGATTCAGTACTGATGCGATCGTCCGTGATCGCAGCGTCTCGTGAGGCAATGCATCACCGCAGGACAACGGCTTCGGAAACTCCACCAGCGGCCATCCATGGCCGCACTTTTCAACAAGGGCCGCTTCGGCGGTCGTCCAACCGGGAGATCATCACATGACCGTCGCAATCCATCCCTCCGTCGACAACGGCATCAAGCCCGCCGCCGCCGGTTTCGCAGGCGGTACGCTCGTGTGCCACTGCACGCAGGATCCGGTCGAGGTGAAGATCGACTCGCAGGTGCTGCACAACCACGCCTGCGGCTGCACGAAGTGCTGGAAGCCGAAGGGCGCCACGTTCTCGGTCGTCGGCGTCGTGCCGCGCGACAAGGTTTCCGTCACGAAGAACGGCAACAAGCTCAAGGTCGTCGACGAGAAGGCCACCATCCAGCGCCATGCCTGCAGCGCCTGCGGCGTGCACATGTACGGCCGCATCGAGAACGACAAGCACGCGTTCCACGGCCTCGACTTCATCCACTCCGAACTGTCGCCGCAGAGCGGCTGGGCGCCGGCCGGCTTCGCCGCGTTCGTGTCGTCGATCATCGAATCGGGCGTGGACCCGAACAGCATGGGTACGGTACGCGGCCGGCTGAAGGAAATCTTCGGCGGCGAATACTACGATTGCCTCAATCCGCCGCTGATGGACGCGCTCGCCACGCACGCGGCGAAGCAGTCCGGCGTGCTCAAGGCCTGATCGAAGACCTGCCGTGGCGGCCGGTCCGCCACGGCATGCGCGCTCCCGCCCGCCGATGCTCAGAGTCGCACTCGCCGACGACCATGCCGTGGTGCGTACCGGCTATCGCCGCCTGCTCGAGCTCGAGGACGGCATCAATGTCGTCGCCGAGTTCGGTGACGGCGAGAGCGCGTACCAATGGCTGCTGGCCAATCCCGCCGACGTGGTGATCCTCGACCTGTCGATGCCGGGTCGCGGCGGCCTCGCGACGCTCGAGCGGCTGCGCAAGCGGCTGCCGCGCCTGCGCATCATGGTGTTCACGATGCACGAGGACGCGGCGATGGCCGCGCAGGCGCTGCACCTCGGCGCGACCGGCTACGTAACCAAGAGCAGTCCGCCGGAAACGCTCGTCGAGGCTGTGCGCGAGCTGCGCGACGGCGGCCATCCGCTTTCGCCCGGCATCGCCGACGCAGTGCGTACGCGCGATGGCGCGCAGGCGCCGCACGCGCGCCTGTCGCCGCGCGAATTCGACATCTTCCTGCTGCTCGCCGAAGGCATCGGCCTCGACACCATCGCCGAGCAGCGCTGCCTGTCCGGCAAGACCGTCGCCAACTACCAGACCACGATCCGCAACAAGACCGGCCTCGGCAATGCGCTCGAAATGCATCGTTACGCGCACCGCCACGGCCTGCTGCAGGCATTGCCGCTGACCGCCTAGGAGCCTGCGCGATCCCGCGCGAAGCGCGCCCGCAGCCGCAAGCCGGGTCGCGTCGCCGATGCGTTCGCGGCGCCGACGTCGAAGCGACCGCCGCACGCCCACGTCCTCTCGCGCATGCCGGCAAGACCGTTGCCGCGGCGCATCGCCTCGTCCAGCGCATCGATGCCGACGCCGTCGTCCGCCAGCGACCAGCACACGTCGCCGTCGGCGTCGTGTTCGATCACGATCTCGACCGACTCCGCCCGCGCATGCCGAACGACGTTGGTCAACGCCTCCTGCGTCAGGCGATACAGCGCGACCGCGCGTTCGTCCGGCAGCGCTGAAGGATCGATCCCGTAGCGCAGCGTGAAGCGCACCGCGCAGTCCGGACGCGCACTCCAGCCGCGCAGCAGGTCCTCGACCAGCCCTCGCAACGGCACGCCGGCGCCGCTTTCGCGCGCGAGCGGCACGCGCAGGTCGGACAACAGGTTGCGGATGCCCAGGTGCAACCGCTCGCATTGGCTCGCCATGCCCTGGACCACGTCGTGCAAGTCGGGCTGGCCGGCGCTCTTGCGCGACAGCCACGCCGCATCCGCGCGCAGCGCGGTCAGGCCCTGCCCGCACTCGTCATGAAGCTCTCGCGCGATGCGCGCGCGCTCGTCCTCCTGCGAGGACACCAGCCTGAGGCTGAGCGCGCGCCGCTCGGCCTGCGTCGCGTCCAGCGTGGCCGCCAGATGGTTCAACGCCCGCGCGATCGCGTCCATCTCGCGGAACGGCTGCGGCGGCAGCCGATGCGAGAAATCGTTGTGCTCGTAGCGCGTGATCGCTGCGAGGATCGGCTGCATCGGCGCCAGCGCGCGGCGCGACGCCCAATACACCGCCAGCAGCACGGCGATGCCGTAGCCGGCGAGCAGGCCAAGCACGCCGAGCAGGTTGCCGAACGCCTCCTGCTGTTCGCTGGCCGGATCCAGCCACAGCGTGGCGACGTAGACCGAGCCGTCGTCGCGATGCAGCGCCCACGGTCCGGACGATACGCGTTGCCCGGAGCGCAGGCCCGGAGCGAACAGCGCGAACGCGCGCTGCAGGCGCGTCGGCGCGCTTTCCTCGGCCGGTTCGATCAGCGCATGGCCGAGCGCGTCGCGCAGGTCGAGGCGCACGTGGCGCAACGCGCCCGAGGCCTGGATGCGCTGCAACACGGCCAGCGTCGCACCGACGTCGGCGCGCGGCCCGTTCTCGAGCGCATACAGGCGCTCGAACAGGCGCACGCTCTCGGCCGCGCCGAGTTCTTCGCGCTTGACGTCGAATTGCGCGCGCCAGGTCGCGAGCGCCAGCGCGGCGACCAGCGTCAGCGCGCTGACGGCCAGCACCCGTGCGATGAGGTAGCGCGACATCTGCATCGGCATCGGCCTCCGGCGGCGGGAACCGGGGCATCTTGCACGCCGGCCGAACGCGCGCCAAGCGCGTCGATCGCACCCGACTGGGGGTGCCGTCCGCGGCAGCCCTCCGTCGTCCTGCCGCGGCTCGGGACGGCGCGGTGCCGGGTGACGGTTCCGCGAGGCATCGCCTAGAATGCGGAGCGAAAGGGGCCGCATCAGCGGCCTTTCGCTTTTTCCGGGCGATCGTCGTCGATCGCGGAGACCGGACGGCGGCGCGCCGCGGCCGTGCTTCCCCCGGTCTCAGGCATCGTCCCCGAGGCCGCCATCGGAGGGCGACCATCGCCGGCCGCACGTCGCGCCGGCCTTTGGATCGCGACGATCGGGAAGCGGTCGTCCGCGGCCGTGCTTTTCAGTCAAGAATCAGGAACCGAACACCGCATGCTTTCCATCGAACACCGCATCGCCCAGGACATCGCCGCACAGCCGGCGCAGGTGAAGGCCGCCGTGGAACTTCTCGACGGCGGCGCGACCGTGCCGTTCATCGCGCGCTACCGCAAGGAAGTCACGGGCGGTCTCGACGACACCCAGTTGCGCTTGCTGGAAGAGCGCCTCGGCTACCTGCGCGAACTGGAGGACCGCCGTGCGGCGATCCTCGACAGCATCGCCGAACAGGGCAAGCTCGACGATGCGTTGAAGGCACAGATCCTCGAAGCCGATACCAAGGCGCGCCTCGAAGACCTGTACCTGCCGTACAAGCCCAAGCGCCGCACCAAGGCGCAGATCGCGCGCGAAGCCGGCCTCGAACCGCTCGCGCTCGGCCTGCGCGAGGATCCGACCATCGCGCCGGAAGAACGCGCTGCCGCGTTCATCGACGAAGCGAAGGGCGTGCCCGACATCAAGGCCGCGCTCGATGGCGCACGCCAGATCTTGATGGAGACGATCACCGAGGATGCCGCGCTGGTCGGCGACTTGCGCGACTGGATCTGGGCCAAGGGCCAGATCCGCGCCAAGCTCATCGAAGGCAAGGAAAACGAAGGCGCCAAGTTCCGCGACTACTTCGACCACGCCGAAGCGATCGCGAAGATTCCCTCGCATCGCCTGCTCGCGCTGATGCGCGCGCGCAACGAAGGCGTGCTCGCGCTCGAACTGCTGCCGACCGCGGAAGCCGAGCAGGGCCACGCCGAAGCCGAAGGCCGCGTCGCCGTGCATGCCGGCATCGCCGCGCGCGGGCGCGCTGCCGATGCGTGGCTGCTCGAAACCTGCCGCCTCGCCTGGAAGGTCAAGCTGCACCTGTCGCTGATGCTCGACCTGTTCTCGCGTGCGCGCGAAGCCGCCGAGACCGAGGCGATCCGCGTGTTCGGCGACAACCTCAAGGACCTGATGCTGGCCGCGCCGGCCGGACCGAAGGCCGTCATGGGACTCGATCCCGGCATCCGCACCGGCGTCAAGGTCGCGGTCGTCGATGCGACCGGCAAGCTGCTGGCGACGACGACCGTGTATCCGCACGAGCCGCGCCGGCAGTGGGACCAGTCGCTCGCCGAACTCGGCGCGCTGTGCATCAAGCACCAGGTCGAACTGATCTCGATCGGCAACGGCACCGCCTCGCGCGAGACCGACAAGCTGGCCGGCGAGATGATGAAGAAACTCGCCAACCCGAAGCTCGCCAAGATCGTGGTCAGCGAAGCCGGCGCGTCGGTGTATTCGGCTTCCGAACTTGCCGCGAAAGAGTTTCCGACGCTCGACGTCTCGCTGCGCGGCGCGGTGTCGATCGCGCGCCGCCTGCAGGACCCGCTGGCCGAACTGGTGAAGATCGAGCCGAAGGCGATCGGCGTCGGCCAGTACCAGCACGACGTGAACCAATCCAAGCTCGCGCGCGCGCTCGATGCGAAGGTGGAGGATTGCGTCAACGCGGTCGGCGTCGACGTCAACACCGCATCGATTCCGCTGCTCGCGCGCGTCGCCGGATTGTCCTCCAGCGTTGCCGAGAACATCGTCAAGTACCGCGACGAACACGGCGCGTTCGCGACGCGCACCGCGCTGAAGAAGGTGCCGCGCCTCGGCGACAAGGCGTTCGAGCAGAGCGCCGGCTTCCTGCGCATCGCGCACGGCGACAACCCGCTCGACGCGGGTTCGGTGCATCCGGAAGCCTATCCGGTGGTCGAACGCATCCTCGCCAAGTGCGGCCGCGAGGTGAAGCAGCTGATCGGCGACGGCGCGTTCCTGCGCGGCCTGCGCGCGGAGGACTACACCGACGAACGCTTCGGCCTGCCGACCGTGCGCGACATCCTGAAGGAACTCGAGAAGCCCGGCCGCGATCCGCGCCCGAGCTTCGTCGCGCCGTCGTTCGCCGACGGCGTCGAGGACGTGAAGGACCTCGTCGTCGGCATGGTGCTCGAAGGCCGCGTCACCAACGTCGCCGCATTCGGCGCGTTCGTCGACATCGGCGTGCACCAGGACGGCCTCGTGCACGTATCCGCGCTGTCGCACAGCTTCGTGAAGGATCCGCGCGAAGCGGTCAAGGCCGGCGACATCGTCAAGGTCAAGGTCATGGAAGTCGACCTGCAACGCCAGCGCATCGCGCTGTCGATGCGCCTCGACGACGTGCCCGGCGAAGCGCGCGGCGGCCGCCCGGCCGGCGGCGAACGCAACGACCGCGGCGGCAACCGCCCGATGCCGTCGAAGAAGCCCGCCGCGCCGGCCACGAACAACGCACTTGCCGATGCGTTTGCGCGCGCGTTGAAGCGCTGAACGGTCGCGCCGCCAATCGGCGCGCGTCCGCGCATGTGCTTGCGCCTGCACCGCCACTCGCGTGCGATGACGCGCGCGAGTGGGTACGATCCGGGACCATCATCGTGTCGGGAGGGGAATCATGCGTCCCATCGTTTCGTCGCTGCTCGGCCTCGCGGCCGCGACATGCGCTTGTCCGGCGTGGAGCCTGGACATCAACGGCAAGACGATCGGCATGCCGATCGCGCAGGTGGCGCAGGCCTACGGCAGGCGCTGGACCTGCGACACCGCGACCGACGCGCGTGCGGGCGACAAGCTCTGCAAGAAGAGCCCCGCCGTGGACGAGTTCCCGCGCCTGCAGAACGAGAACTACGCCGGGCACCACGTCGCCATCACCTACCGTTTCCACGACGATCGGCTGGTGCAGATCCGCGTCTCGAGAATCGAGAAGGGCTGGTTCGACGACATCCTCGGCACGCTGAAGAAAGCCTGGGGCGAACCGAAGCTCGAACACGCCAGCGCGCAGGACAAGTCCGGCAAACCCTTCGATCGCACCACCGCGCGCTGGGAAAGCGACGGCGCCGTGCTCGACTTCTCCAGCAACATGCCGGCGCCGCCGGCGGTGGACCTGTCGCTTTACGACGCCGCGTACTGGAAGAAGGACGCCGGCGCGGCGCCGTCCAAGGTTGACGGCAGCTGATCGGCCGAAGCGAAGCGGACGTCGCGGCGCGAAAGCGCTGCAATGATCTGGTGCCGGCACCCGGATTCGAACTGGGGACCTACCGCTTACAAGGCGGTTGCTCTACCAACTGAGCTATGCCGGCACGGGCGCGCATTCTAGAGCAATCCGCGCACGACCGCGTCATTGGCAGGCGATCGTGTCCTCGCGCAGCTCGGTCGACGCGGCGATCTTGCCGCGCCAGTCCAGCGGCTCGCCGCTGGCGAGCGCGAGATCGAGCCAGTACGAGGGCAGGTCCTCGGTACGCGGGTTGACCTTCGGCGCGAACCCGAGCGCGGCGATCTCGGCGCGGCGGCGCTCGGCGTTGCCCTGGTCGCGGAACAGGCCGAGCGAGATCGTGTTCTGCTGGTCGCCTGCCGTGACCACGTAGTAGTCGCGCACCCCCTTCTGCGACAGGCCGCGCGCGGTGTTCAGCGCCTGCTCGCGGGTCGGCTGCGCGGGCAGGAACACCCAGTAGCCGCGCGTCTGCGTCGTGTGCGTCTCGCGCATGCGGATGCGCTTGGTCGACGGCGTCAGCGCGTTCATCGCTGCGCGCGTGTCGGCCTGGGTCGGGAACGGGCCGATCGAGCGGCACTGGTCGTTGGCGAGGTCGGCCTTGCTCTCCGGCGCGCTGGCCAGTTCCGCCGACGCGACCTCGTCGCCGTCGCGCTCGGACAGCAGCACCAGCTTCGGCACGCCGGCATCGGTGGCCGGCGCCACCGCGGCCACCGGCGCGCGCGCGAACAGCAGCCAGCAAGCGCCACCGAGGTTCAGCGCGAGCAGCAGCAGGAACAGGGCGCGGACGAACATCGGGACGATCGGACTCGCAGCGGCGGAACGCCGATGTTAGTCGGCCGACCCTAGCCGGCCAACCTCCGGCGGCGACGCATCCGCCCAGCGCGCGAGCCCGCGCAGGACGAGGTCGTGCACGCGCTCGGCATTCGCCAGCAAAGGCGCGATCTCGTCGGCACCGCCACCGGTCAGCAGCAGCGCCGGCGACGCGCCGAGGCGACGCGCGGCGACGTCGCGGAAACGATCGATCGCGCCGGCAGCGGCGTACAGCGAGCCGGCGACGACCGCGTCGGCGGTCGCGGTCGGCATCTCGTTCCAGCAGCCGCCTGCGATTCCCACGCGCGCGGTGCCGGCGAGGATCGCCTCGCGCATCAGGTGCGGGCTCGGCACGATCAGGCCGCCATGATGCACGCCTTGCGCATCAAGCGCGTCCACGGTCAACGCCGTGCCGACGCTGGCCAGCAGTTGCGCGCGCGGATGCTCCGCGTGCAGCGCGACGAGCGCGAGGAAGCGGTCGATGCCGAGCCGCGCCGGCTCGGCGTAGGCGTTGCGCACGCCGAGCGCGAACGCCGGGCTGCGCAGGAACGTCGCGGGCAGGCCGAAGCGCTGCCGCACCAGCGCATCGAGTTCGGCCTCCTGCGCGGGCGCGACGACACTGGCGACCAGCACCGCATCGACACGCACGAGTCCGTTCCATTCGCGCTGCAACTGCGCGACCAGCGGCGTGCTGGCGTGCGCGAACACGCCGCCGGGGCGCAGTTCGCCGCGCACCAGGGTCGCCCATTTCAGGCGCGTGTTGCCGAGATCGACGAGGATCTTCACGAACGTACCCGCACGCTGACTTCGCCGCTGTCGACGCTGCGTTCGCCGTCGCCGAAAGCGACGCGCAGCGCACCGCGCTCGTCGATGCCGCAGGCGATTCCATCCTCCGCGCGGTCCGCGCGCAGCACGCGCACGGGTTGGCCACGCAGCACGTCGTGACGCGCATAGCGTCGTGCGAACACGGCGAATCCGCTCTCGGCGAATTCATCGAACGCATCGACCCACCGCGCCAGCACGCTCGCGACGACGAGGTTGCGCGAAGGCGACGCGCCGCCGGCGAGCGTGGCGAGGTCGATCCACGGCTGGTCGATCGCCGCCGAACCGTGCTCGTCGAGACGCAGGTTGAGGCCGATGCCGATAACCGCATGGCACGGCCCCATCGCATCGCCGCCGAGTTCGACGAGGATGCCGCCGAGCTTGCGTCCGTGCGCGACGAGGTCGTTCGGCCACTTCAGGCCGACGTCGCCGATGCCGACATCGGCCAGTGCCTGCACGGCAGCGGCGCCGGCCACCAGACTGAGGCCGGACAGCGCCGCGATGCCGCCGTCGAAGCGCTTCAACAGCGACAGCGCAATGCCGCCGCCGAGCGGCATGCGCCAACTGCGCCCGCGCCGGCCGCGGCCCTGCGTCTGCAGCTCGGCCAGGCAGACGAGCCGGTCGCGCGGATCGGCGGCGACGCGGCGCAGCAGCTCGCTGCTGGTCGAATCGAGCTGCCAATGCACTGCAAGATCGCCGATCCTCGGCGAAACATCGGCCGGCAACGCCGCCACGATGCGAGACGGATCGAGCGCCTCGACCGGCCGGTCGAGCCGATAGCCGTCGCCGGCCTGTGCCGACACGGCGAGGCCGAGTTCGCGCAAGCGGCCAATCTGCTTCCATACCGCCGTTCGCGTCACGCCGAGCCGGGCCGCCAGCGCGCTGCCGGACACCGCCGCGCCGCCTGCCAGTTCGGCAAACAGCGCCGGAGGCGACAGGCGCGCGGGCGAGGCATCGGCGTTCGGGTTGACGGGTTCGGGCACGGCGCGTGTTCAAAAGCGGAATCGCACGAGTGTAGCCGCGCGCGGTCGCGGTGGTGCGGTGCGCGGTCGCTCCCGTCGACTTCGGCGGTCTGGCCGCCACCGCGAGCCAGCGAGAAACGGTGTCCGCGACTGTCCGCGACTGTCCGCCGGACACTCCTGTCCGGCGCGCAACCGCGCTGGCGCCGTATCACCACGGGCACTCGCCCGTCTGGCACGAACCGTGCTATGGAAGGGTCGCTGGAGTCCGCTTGTGGATCATGCGAGCATTGGCGCTCCCCTTCGCGCCGATGCGGGGAATTCCTTTATGAACAAGCCCGCCATCCTCGTCGCGGCTTTCGCCGCCGCCCTGACCAGTTCCGCCGTGTGCGCGCAGAACGCGCCGCTGCGCGGCATGGGTTTGCTCGCGCTCGAAGCCAGCGACGCCGTGCCCAGCACGCGCCGCGCGCTGGTCGAGCCGCCGGACGGCGGCGGCGGCGCGGTGGGCGCACGCGCGCAGCGCGGCAGCGACGGCGTCCCGGCCGGGCGCGCCGCGGTGCGTGACGACAGCCTGCCCGACGCGTTGCCGCCGAAGCCGATCCTCGACGCGGGGGATCCGACCCCGCCCGCTGCGGCGACACCGAAGCGCCCGAGCTATCGCTGGCAGTCGCTGGTCCCCGGCGCGATCAAGTAGTTCCCGCTTCGCGCCGGCGGACGCGAGCGCGCCCCCGCCGATCGCGCCATCGTCTTCCGTCCCTTCGCCATCCGTGGCGCGCGGCATTCCGCCGTGCCGGGAATGATGGCACCGTGCACGTCCCGATCCCGGAATCGCACATCATGCTCGACTGGCTGGCGCGCCTGCGCCGTTCGTTTGCTTCCTCGGCGGACATCATCGGCGACGCCGACTGGAACACGCTGCTCGCGCGGTCGGCGCTGTTCGGGCGCCTCGACGCTGCCGGGCGCGAGGCGCTGCGCGCGCTGGCCGCGCGCTTCCTCGCGAAGAAGTCGTTCAGCGGCGCAGCCGGCCATGAACTGACGGACGACCAGTGCCTCGCGATCGCCTCGCTGGCCTGCCTGCCGGCGCTGCATCTCGGTTTCGACTGGCTGTCCGGCTGGCGCGACGTGATCGTCTATCCGGGCGAATTCCGCGTGAAGCGCGAGCACCACGACGAGCAGAGCGGCATCGTCACCGAGGGCGAGGACGACCTGATCGGCGAGGCATGGGAACGCGGGCCGCTGATCCTGTCGTGGGCCGACGTGGCGACCGATCTCGCGCATCCGTTCGATGGTTTCAACGTCGTCGTGCACGAGATCACGCACAAGCTCGACATGCTCGACGGCGCGATGAACGGCGTGCCGCGCCTGCCCGCGCACGTCGCCCGGCGCGAATGGGTCGCCACGATGCAGGCCGGCTACGACCGCCTCGTGCGCGCGGCCCGGCGCGGCCGCGACACCTTCATCGACCCGTACGCAACGGAAAGCGCCGAGGAATACTTCGCGGTAACGAGCGAACTGCACTTTTCCGACCCGGCCGGGCTGGCGCGCGCGGAACCCGCGGTGGCCGCGTTGCTCGCGCGCTTCTACGGACCGCCGGGCGCGGTTGCGGCCGGCGGAACGGGCCGGTAGCCTCGCGGGTTCGCCCGCTCCCGTCCGGCACGATCCACGCCCGACGGCCCGCGCCGAACCAGCGGATCCAAGGGAATTCGCGGCCGGCGCCGCGGTCACTGTAGAAAGCCTCCGGTTCGCCCATGCCCACGAAAAGCCTCGTCCGCGCGTTCGCGCTGTTGCTCTCCGCCGCGCCGCTGCCGCTGCTCGCCTGCAGCGGCCAGTTGCACATCGAACTCGAACACGCGGGCGTCTACACGCTCGACCACGCCGCGATCGCCGCCGCGCAACCCGAACTGGCCGACTGCGCCGCGTCCGACCTCGTGCTGACCTGGAACGGCAAGGAAATGCCGCTGCGCGTCGTCGCGCGCGGCGAACGTTTCGCCGACGGCGACCACATCGAATGGATCGGCCAGCCGCTGCACGGGCCGGAAAGCTGGTACGACCCGTTCAGCGTAAACAACGTCTACCTGCTCGGCGCCGCGCCCGGCACGCATGCGCGCATGCGCGATGCGGAGGCGAGCGGCAGCGGCCGCGCCGCGCTCGGACGCCAGCTCCATCTGGAGCAGGAAAACCTGATGATCCGGCTCGACCAGCAGCAGCAGAAGCCGGGCGAGGAATCGGACGTCTGGCAATGGGCGAAGCTGACCCAGGTCGATCCGAAGCCGTTCGAGACCACGTTCGACCTGCCCGACCTCGATCCACGCGGTCCCGACGTCGAGTTCACGCTGAACTTCCGCGGCCTGTCGGAACTGCGGCCGCCGGAAAAGCACAAGGACAGCAAGCCCGACGACCATCTCGTCGAGATGCTTCTCAACGGCCACGCGCTTGCTTCGCAGTCCTGGAACGGCCGCGACGAAGTGCGTCGCCCGCTCGACGTGCCGGCGACGCTGCTGAAGGCGCGCGGCAACGTGCTGACCATGCGCGTGCCCAAGCGCAAGCTGCCGTGGGACGCGTCGCTCGACGTGGTCGACGTGGTGATGTTCAACTGGATGGAGCTGCGGTTCCCGATCGGCGGCGATCTGGATGCCGGCCAGTCGCCGCTGCACGTGCGCGCCGACGCGGCTCAGCCGCTGCAACTGGAGTATCGCGGCAACGGCACGCCGGTGTTGTACGGCGCCGACGGCGTGCGCCGTCCCGGCCGCGCGCTCGGGCAGGGCCGCTACGCCTTCGCCGCGGCCGCGAGCGGCGTCGAGCTGTTGCCGGCGCTGGAGGGCCAGCTCGCCAAGCCGCTGATGCTGCGCGCCGCCACCGGTGCCGAATGGCTGCATCCGGCGCAGGGCTACGACTACCTGATCGTCGCGCACCCGAGCCTGATCGACGCGGTCCGCCCGCTCGCCGAATTCCACGAGAAGCGCGGCCTCAAGGTCGCGATCCTCGACATCAACGCGGTCTACGACCAGTTCAACCACGGCATCACGCATCCGCAGGCGATCCGCAACCTGGTCGACGCGGCGTACCACCAATGGCCGTCCAGGCCGCGCTTCCTGCTGCTGGTCGGCGACGCCAGCTTCGACATCCGCCACGACGCCTACAACGACGTCGCCTACGCGAAGTGGACGAACCAGGAATTGCTGTACCCGAACTCGTTCGGCGCGATCGACGGCGCCTCGTACGCGAACCGGCCCAAGCGCACCGCCGACCGCAACCTGGTCCCGACCTGGCAATACCCGTCGCCGGAAGGCCAGTCCGCCAGCGACAACTGGTTCGGCGCGGTCGACGGCGACGACTGGCATCCGGTCGTCGCGATCGGCCGTTTCCCGGTGGTCGAGCCGGCCGAGGTCAAGGCGATCGTCGACAAGACCATCGACTACCTGTCCAAGCCGCAGCTCGGCGCGTGGCGCCGCGACGTGATGTTCATCACCGACGAGATCGATTCGTTCAAGAAGGCTTCCGACGAGATCGCGACCGCGCTCGGCAAGGACGGCTTCCTCGCCGACAAGGTCTATGCGAGCCCGGCCGAGGGCGACAACGCCGCGCACCAGAGCGCGATCCACGACGGCATCGACGGCGGCCGCCTGCTGGTGCACTTCATCGGCCACGGCGGCCGCTACATCTGGCGCACCGGCCCGCCGGACCTGCGCAAGAACCACGACCTGTTCACGCTCGACGACGTCTCCAGGCTCAACAACGGCGAGCGCCTGCCGATGGTGCTGTCGATGACCTGCTACTCGGCGCCGTTCGACAACCCGACCGAAGACTCGATCGGCGAGAAGTTCCTGCGCGAGCCCGGCAAGGGCGCGGTCGCGGTGTTCGCCGCGTCGTGGCGCAACTCGCCCTCGCCGGCCTTCAGCAAGAGCATCATCGGCGAGCTGCTGGTGCCCGGCGCGACGATCGGTGAAGCGATCGTGCGCGGCAAGCGGCAATCGAAGGACCGCACCCTGGTGGAGATGTACAACCTCCTCGGCGACCCTGCGCTCGTGCTGGAGCGCCCGCGCGACGCCGCCAAGGTCATGCGAGACGGCGGCCGCTGGAACGACGGCGTGCTGGTCGACCTCGGCTGGCCGACCTTCGACGGCAATGTCGCGGTCGACTGGCTCGACGCGAAGGGCAACAAACTCGCCTCGTCGAACCTGCGCGGCACCGATGCGCGCTTCCGCCTGCCGCTGCCGGCGGAGGCAGCGGGCAAGGTCGCCAAGGTCCGCGTCTACGCCGCTTCGCCCGCCACCGGCCGCGACGCGGTCGGCGGCGTCGATTTCGGATCGCCCGCGACCGCCAAGCCGTGGTATGTCGCGGCCAGGGACCGGTGGCGCGAATTCACGCGGCCGCCGTACAAGCCGCCGGTGCGCCACGCCGACACGATCGCGATCCTCGATTTCGATGCGCCGGCACCGCCGCCGGCGAAAAAGCCCGAAGTGGCGGAGGCCGCCGGCGAGAAACGCTGAGCGCGGCGATCACGACGGCACTCGCGACACGGGCGCTTTCGGCGCCGCGCGCCAGCCGCTCAATCGTCGCCGTCCGTCGGCGACGCCTCGTCGCCGCCGACCGGCTCCTCGCTGCGCGCCTTGTCGAGCCCGGCCTTGAGCGCTTCCACGTTCGCGAAGAACGCGGCGTCGCGCTGCGCCGGCACGAGGCGCAGCGATGGCGGCTCGAGCCGCTGCAGGGTGACCGGCTGGCCGTAGTTCGCACGCCAGTCGGACAGCTTCAGGCTCTGCATGGTGACGCCGAGCGCGGCCAGCGCGACCACCGAGGCTACCTTCAACGGCAATCTCGAATGACCCAGCGCGCGCAGGTGCGCGAAGCAGACCGCGGCGAATGCCATCCACGCGCCGACATAGGCGTAACGCGCGAGCGCGGTCCACGACAGCGCGAACGCGCCGAGTTCGGTCGCCTGTTCGTATACCGAATACGCGAGCAAGCCGGCACCGACGATCAGCAGGTGCAGGCCGAAGCGCGCGTGGCCGGTGAAGATGCGCGACAGCACGCTCCAGGCCGAGGTCCAGATCGCGACGATCACCGCCAGCGAGAGCAGCGGCGTCAGGTAGCGGATCGCCTTCGGCTCGGCGGTTTCGGCGAACCACAGTTCCAGCAGCGCGAACGCGAACACCAGCACGAGGCAGCCGAGCGCGAGTGGCCAGCGCGGCGTCGCGCGCACGATCGGCAGTTCCGCCGGAACGGCGTGAGCCGACGAGCGCAGGCGCAGGCCGGTATGGCCGATCTGCAGGACGGTGTCGTCGCCGAGAACGATGCGTTCGCGCCGCGCGCCGTCGGCGTGGAGGCCGTTGATGCTGCCGAGATCCTCGGCGGCCCAGCGGCCGTCGTCGCCGCGCGCGAGGCGCAGGTGGTGCGCGGCGACGTGAGGATCGTCGAGCACGACGTCGTTGTCGTAGGCACGACCGATCGTCAGCGCGTTGCCGGGCACGCGCTGACGCGAGACGACGTCGCGCTGGCGCGAAAGCACCTCGATCCAGATCACTTCGTCCACGTGATCGCTCCCATGAAACGCTTCGCCAGCGCGAGCGCGTTGTCGTAGCTGACGCCCTGCATCGCGAGACGCGAAACCAGCGCTTCCCTGTCGCGATCCTGCGTCACCGTGGTCAGCGCGACGTCGTAGAGGCCGGCGAAATCGCGGTACGCACGCGCGCACCACACCGCGCGCAGCACCGGCGCGGTCGCCGCGTCGGCGGGCGCGACGAATTCCTCGCGGCATTCGGGCTGGGTCAGGCGCTTGCGCGACCACGACCGGCTCATCGCGGCCGAGTTGTAGTACTGCGACACGAACGCGGCGAACTGGAACGCGTTGAGGTCGCTGCTGCGCACGTACGCGTGCGTGAGTTCGGCGCGGCCGCTCTCGATGTCCTCGGCGACGAACAGAGAGCTTTGCGAGTTGCAGCTGGAGCTGTCCATCTGCGCGCGCGGCTTCGGCGTCTGCTCCGCGTTCGTGCGCGCCCAGCAGTTGAACCACGGCGCCGCGCTTTCCGGCGCCTGGTACGGGCCGAACGTGGTCTCTCGCAGGCCCTTCGCGTCGAGCGCCTGGTAGAAGCCTTCCTGCCACCCGAGCAGCTGGCGATCGAGCTCCTCGCGCGTCTGCGCGAGGGTCAGCGGCGCGCCCTTGCGCGCGCGTTCGAGTAGCGCCGCGGCCTTGCTCGCGGGCACGAGGAAGCTGACCAGCTCGCCGTCGAGGCGCTTGGCGACGTTGATGCCGACGACCTTGCCGCTGCCGGTGACCGCCGGACCGCCGCTCATGCCGGGATTGATCGCGCCGGTGAAATGCACGCGCTCGTTGTAGCTGCGCTCGACCAGCCCGTTGTACGTACCCTCGACGATCGTGAAACCGAGGTCGAGCGGATTGCCCATCGCGTAGACGCGCTCGCCCCGCGGCAGTTCGCCGGCGACCGCTGCCGCGTCGAAATCCAGGTGCGGCAGGTCCGAGCCTTCGAGGCGGACCACGGCGAGATCGTTGGCGACATCGATCGCCAGCAAGGTCAGCGCGCCCTGCGCCCCGTCCGGCCGCGCGAATTCGAGGCGGTAGGTCTTCGGCTCCAGCGCGTACTGCGAGACGACGTGGTAGTTCGTGATCGCGAGGCCGTCCGCGCCGATGATGAAGCCGGAACCGATCGAAGACTGCCGTCCGGCCGCCTCGACCAGGGTACGGATCTGCAGCAGGCTCGGCCGCGTGCCGGCGTAAATGCCCTCGGCCGCAGCCGACACCGGCGCGGCCGGCACGGCATCCCGCGGCGCGGATGGTTGCGGCTGCGGCGGCAATGCCTGCGCCGAGGCGAGGCCGGCGGCGGTCACGCAGGCGAGCACGCCGGCGAACCGCATCAACCGGGCGCATGCGCGATGCATCATCGTCGTCTCCGTGGCTGGTCGTCGAAGTCTAGCCGTTAGCGCGGGGCTTTCGACGCCGATGCCTCGCGATACACCGCGACCGTTTCGTCGACGCAGCGCGTCCAGGTGAAGCCGCGCGCGCGTTGCCCGCCGCGCGCGGCGGCCTGCGTGCGCCACGCTTCGTCGTCGAGCAGGCGCCGGAGTCCGTCGCGCAAGGCATCTTCGTCGAACGGATCGACGCACAGCGCGAGCTCGCCGCGATCGTCGCGCGCGATCTCCGGCAGCGACGACACGTTCGAGGTCAGCACCGGCACGCCGCTGGCCATCGCCTCCAGCACCGGCAGGCCGAAGCCCTCGTACAGCGACGGGAACGCGAACGCGTGCGCGCCGGCATAGAGCGCCGGCAGCTCCGCCTCGGCGACGTAGCCGAGCCGCCGCAGCTCGCCGCGCGCTTCCAGCGGCGCCAGCGCTTTTTCCAGATCCGCCTGCAGCCAGCCGCGCGCGCCGACGACGACGAGCGGATGGCGCGCGCGCGCCGACGCCGGCAACGCCGCATACGCGCGCGCGAGCCGCGCGAGGTTCTTGCGCGGTTCCTGCGTCGCGACCACGAGCAGGTAGGCTGCGTCGGCCAGTCCGTGCCTGGACAGCACCGGCGCCAGTTCGGCGCGCGCGCGGGGCCGGTACGCCGCGTCCGCGCCGAGCGGCACCACGCGCAGCTTCGCGCGCGGCACGCCGAGCCGGGCGACGATCTCGTCGGCGATGAACTGGGAGTCGGTCAGCACCGCCGCGGCCTTTTCCAGCGAGCGCGGCAGGTGGCGATCGAGGAAGCGCACGCGCTCGACCGGATGCGTCTCGGGATAGTTGAGCCACGACAAGTCGTGCACGGTCGTCAGCGCGGGGCCGTCGAACGGCATCAGCACGTAGTTCGGCGTGTGCAAAAGCCAGTCGCGCATCTGCCGCGTGTGCAGGCGGAACATCGCCGAACGCAGTTGCGTGTACGCCTCCAGCGCCGCGCTCTTGAACGGCACGTTCTTGCGCAGGGACGCGATCGTGCGATTCGCGGCCAGCGCGTGTTCGGGATCGTCGACCCAGCGATACGCCGAATACAGCTTCAGCGCCTCGACGTCCCGATGCCGCGCGAGCCCGCGCGCGAGTTCGAGCGCATAGCGGCCGATGCCGGTCAGCGGCGCGGTGATCGCGTCGACGTTGAAGATGACCTTCATGCGCGCGGCGATGCGCGCTCGCGCGCGAGATCCGCCTCGAGCATGCGGCGCGCGAGGCCGGCGAGGTCGAGGCTCGGCGCGAAGCCGAGTTCGATGCGTGCCTTCGTGGCGTCGCCGACCAGCAACGGCGCATCGAACGGGCGCAGCAGCGCCGCGTCGATGCGCGCGCGCACCGTGCCGCTGCCGCGCTCGACGCCGGCTTCGTGCGCGCCCTCGCCGACCCAGTCGAGCGCGATGCCGGCGGCGGCGAACGCGGCCGTCGCGAAGTCGCGGATGCTGGCGGCGACACCGGTCGCGAGTACGTAGTCGCTGCCGGCTTCGCGCGCGGCCATCGTCGCCATCGCGGCGACGTAGTCGGGCGCGTAGCCGAAGTCGCGGCGCGCATCGAGATTGCCGAGCAGCACGGCTTGCTCCAGCCCGAGCGCGATGCGCGCGACCGCGCGGGTCAGCTTGCGCGTGACGAACGCCGGATCGCGCAATTCCGATTCGTGGTTGAACAGGATCGCGCTCGACGCGCGCAGGCCGTAGCTCGCGCGCCAGCTGCCGACCGCCGCGTGCGCGACGAGCTTCGACAGCCCGTACGGCGAGCGCGCGGCGAGCGGCGTCGTCTCGTCCTGAGGCGCGCGCTGCGGCGCGCCGAAGATCTCGGCGCTGGACGCGAGCACGAAATGCGCCTGCGGCGCGCGGGCGCGCAACGCTTCGAGCAGGTTCACCGTACTGGTGCCGTTGGCGACGATGCTCGCCGACGGATCGACGAACGACTCGGCCACGCGCGACTGCCCGGCGAGATGGAACAACGCGTCCGGCGCGCAGTCCGCGACCCGCGCCGCGCAGGCGGCCGCGTCGGCCGGATCGAGCGCGTGCAGGTGCAGGCGCGGGTGCTCGGCGATGCCGAGCTCGCGCAGCCGCCACAGGTCCGGCTCGCGACCGGGACGATGCGTGCCGGTGACGACGACGCCGCGGCCTAGCAGGTGCGCGGCGAGCAGCGCGCCGTCCTGACCGCTGATGCCGGTGACCAGCGCGCGCGCATACGGCAGGTTCATTCACGCTCCCCGAAGCTGCGCAGGAGCCTTTCCGCGTCGTGCAGCGCCGCCTGCGCGGTCGCCGCGGGCTCCTCGCCGATCGCCGCGACCGGAATGTCGAGCAGGCGGCACACGATCTCCGCTGCCGACTGCTTCGGCGCGGCGACCAGCAGGCGCTCGATCGCATAGGTCTGCAGCCAGTCCCACAACAGCCGATACGAGGCTTCCGCGTCGTCGGCTTGCCACAGGTTTGCCGCGACGACCGTACCGGCACGGACGAGTTCGTTGCGCTCGCCGTTCGCGCGCAGGTTCCAGACCTCGGCGTCGTCCCATTGCGGCGGATTCGCGCCGACCCAGAGCAGGCGCGGCTTGACCGCCCCGGCGCGCGCGGCGGCGAACACGCGGCGCACGCGCCAGTCGAGCGCACGGCGCTCGAACGAGAACAACGTGCGGCCGACCTCGGCTTCGTAACCGGGCCAGCGTTCGCGCAGCACGGCCATGCCGGCGAAGCCGAGCGCGAGCCGGCGTTCCTCGCCGAAGCTCGCGCTGCGCGCGTGCCGCACCAGCACGTTGCCGGCGACGACGTGACGATAGCCGTGCTGCGCCGCGCGCTGGCAGAAATCGTTTTCCTCGCCGTAGCCCTGCGGGAACGCGCCCTCGTCGAGCAGGCCGACCGCATCGAGCACCGCGCGGCGGATATAGAGGCAGAAGCCGTTGCCGGTCGGCAACTCCGGATATGCCAAGCCCGAGTCGTGCCAGAGCGCCCGCGCGGATTCGTCGAAGGTCCAGCACGACGGCAATTCGTTGGCCTGTTCGAGTTCCGGCACCGAGAACGCGCCGGCGTTGTCGGACACCGCGGTCGCGGTCGCGATGTCGTCGCGCGCATGGACGGCGCGACGCAGGCCGGCGAGCCAGTTCGGGCCGACTTCGGTGTCCGCGTTGAGCAGCACCACGTCGGCGGCGCCGGCGCGCGCGATGCCGCGATTCGCGGTCGCGGTGAAGCCGCGGTTGCCGTCGTTGCGCAGCACGCGCACGCGCGCGAGCTGCGCATAGCGCGCGAGCAGCGGCGCGATCGCCGGATCGGGGCTGGCATCGTCGATGACGATCAGGCGCGCGCGGCCGGTCGTATGCGCGAGCACGGCGTCGAGGCAGCGCTCGACCTGTTCCGGCGCGTTGTAGACCGGCACGACGATGGCGACGTCGACGGCGCCGGCGTCCACGCCGAACGGAACGAGCTGCGCGGCAGCGAGCGGCCCGAGTTCGGGCGCGGACGGCCGGACGGCTGCCGCGACGCCGGGCTTGCCGAGGCGCAAACGCAAGGGTTGCGCGGCGAGCGCGTCGCCGTCGCGACCGAGTCGCGGCAGCACGTCGAGCGTATCGGCGCCGGATGGCGAGAAGTCGAACGCGAAGCGCACGCCGGATTCGTCCTCGACGCGCGCGCTCGAAAAAAACGCGCCATCCAGATCGAGCGCGAGTTCGAACGCCACCCGGGGTTCGCAGGTGAAATCCAGCGCACGGCCGTCCCACGCGACCGCGCGCAGCGGCGCGCGCAGCGACAGCTTTGTACGCCTGAGCGAGCGCAGGAACGAGAACATGCCGGTCAGTCGGCCTTTCGCCGCTGCGCGGCGGTGATGGAGGCGGACGCGCCGTCGTCGAGAATGCTGCGGTCGACGATCGATTGCCACAACCGTTGCTGGCCGGCGCCGAGTTCGCCGCGCGGCGCGCGTTCGCGCGGCGGGCTCGGTTCGATCCAGGCGCGCGCGACGGCTTCGTCCGGCTCGACCATGCCGGCGATGCCGAACGCGCGCAATCCGGCATGCAGGCGTTGCGCGACGCCGAACGGATCGGCCAACAGTTCCGCGTAGTCGACCAGCAGGCGCGGCCAGCCGCGGCTCGCCGCGAACGCGTCGCGGTTGTAGCGCTCCCACAAGGCCAGCGCGGCGGCGCGATCGAGGCCGTCGCGCGCGGCCAGCGAATCGGCGACTTCGTGCGGGTCGCGTACCACGTGCACGAATACCGGCCGCACCAGCAGCGGCAGCAGCTCGCGCGCGACCAGGCACAGGCGCGGCTCCTTGATCTGCCACGGGCGCTGAGCGTCGAGCGTCGCGAACAACTCGGCGAGATCGCGGCGGAACGCATCGATCGCCGCGGGCGGCGCCGTTTCAGGCACGTTCTTCCAGTCGCCGCCGGCCGCGGCGAGGCGGCGCAGGCAAGCGCCGTGCAGGCGGCCGGATTCGTAGTGGCCTTTCGGATTGTCCGGTCCGACCAGCAGATCGTCCTGCGGCCCCGGCCACACGCCCATGCGCGCGAGCAGGCCGGCCACGCTCGAGGTACCGGAACGGTGCATGCCGAGCACGACGATCGCGCCGCCGGCCGGGCGGTCGAGTTGCGCGGGCGAATGCGGGCGCGGCGGCGGCGCGGGCGTGAAGCCGCCGATTTCGGCGATTCGCCGGAACAGGATGTCCGCGCTGGTTTCGATGTCGCGCGCGGCCGCGAAGGCATCGGCGCGCGCCGCGGCATCCGCGTCGCCACGCCGCGCGTGGACGGCACGCAGTTGGGCGGAGAGCGCATCGATGTCGGGCTCGGCCCAGCGCGATCCCGGGTAGCGCGGATCATCGACCAAGCCGACGCAGGGGATCGCGAACCCGTGCGCCTGCGCGAGTTCGCGCTGGCTGCCGAAATCGGTCGCCACCAGCATCTTGCCGCAGGCGATGGCCTCGGCCGCCAGCGGATCCCAGCCGCCGCCGCGACGCGCCGTCACGTACGCGTCCACGGCGGACAGCAGTTGCACGCGCTCGTACCAGGGAAAGCCCCAATCGTTCAGCACGCGGACATTGGCATGGCCGGCGACGAGCGGCGCGAGCGCCTGCGCGACGGCCGCGGCGCCGCGGCCTGGGCGCACGTGGAACAGCAGCTCGGCGCTTTCGTCATCGCCGAACGCACGTCCGAACGCCCGCGCCAGAAGGTCGGGCGCATCGCGCTCGAGATCGTCGACGACGGCGAGAAATACGAATGCGCCGCGTGGGTGACGCGGCGCCGGCACGCGCGGATGGCAATAGTCGCGGTCGACGCCGAGCGGCAGCACTTCGATCGGCACGCGCACGCCGGCAGCGCGGAACGCCTCGCGCTGGAACGCGTCCGGCACCAGCAGCAGGTCGAGCGTGTTCGCGCCGTCTGCCCACGAGGTCGGCACGCATTGCCAGTCGCCGAAGCCGAGCCCTATGCGGCGGCGGCCGCGCGCCTGCGCGAAGTGCTCGCCGGTCGCACAGACCAGCGCGACCGCCGCCGGCGGCGACCAGCGCCGCCGCGCGGCGAGGTCGAGGCGGAAATCCTGCGTATCGGCGATCTCCGGCGCCACCGGCGCGTAGGCCGTGCGCGCGCCGCGCGCATCGAGGCGGCGCACGAACTGCCGCGCGAGTTGCGCATGGCCGTGCGGAAAGCGGGCGCTGCCCTGCCACAACAATTGACCGCGGTAGCGGGCGCGCAGGCGTTCCTGCCAGCGCGAGGCGAAGGTCGCGCGGCTGGCGGCCCACAAGCGCGCGCGGAAACCGCCGTCGTCGCCCGTGGAACCATGCTGGTCGTGGCGTAACGTCACGGCGCCGGCGATCACGCCGGCGATGCCGACGTCGGCCGCGCGCAGGCAGTAGTCGGTGTCCTCGAAATAGCTGTGGAACGCGAGGTCGAGCGCGCCGATGCGGTCGAGGCAGTCGCGGCGGATGTAGGCGACCGCGAACGCGATCGCCTGTACGCGGCGCGTCGTGTCGAACTGCGCGATGTCGTGGTCGACGGTGCCGGTTTCGGTCTGCTGCCCCCACAGGTCGTCGGCTTCGATGAAGCCTCCGGCATGATAGAGGCGGCCCTCGGGCGCGGGCCCGAGCAGGCGGCAGCCGACGATGCCGGTGTCGGGGTCGGCATAGGCCGCGTCGCGCAGGCGTTCGAGCCAGTCGGGCTGGGTGAACACCAGATCGTTGTTGAGCAGCACGACATCGTCGTCCGTGCGCGCCGCGGCGATGCCGGCGTTCATGCCGCGCACGAAGCCGAGGTTTTCCGGCAGGGTCACGATGCGCACGCTATCGGCGTATGCGGCGAGCGCGGATGGCGTTTCGTCGCTGCTGCCGTTGTCGACCACGATGACTTCGTCGTTCGCCGCGAGCGCGCCGGCCAGCAGCGAATCGAGGCAGCGGCGCGTCAGCGGCCACTGGTTCCATGCGAGCACGATCAGGCTGGCGCCGCGCATCAGCCAACCCCGGGCGCGATGAAGGCGCTCACGGCGCCGCCCACAGGCTGGCGAGGGCGCGATCGACGTCGTCCTGCGCGAAACTCGCGATCGGCGTCGACAACAGCGCGGCGACGCCTTCGGCGGGCGCCAGCGCGGCGCGCGCGTCGGCGAGCGCGGCGCGACGGCGTTCGGGCGCGGCCGCGGCATCCTCTCGCGCGAGCCGCGCGGCGGCTACCAGCAATTGCCGCGGCGACATCCGCAACGCCTGCGCCAGCGCGTCGATGCGGGCGCGATTGAATGCCCTGGGCAAGTCCGTGCTCACGGCGCCGGTTCCGTCATGTGCAGGTCGCGATGATAGGCTTCGAACACGTCTGCGCGCGGGCCTTCGAGCACGCTCTTGCCGTGTTCGACCCAGAGCACGCGATCGCACAGTTTCGCGACCTGCGATTCATCGTGGCTGACCAGCACGACGGTGTGGCCTTCGCTCATGCGCTCGCGCAGCGCGGCACCTGACTTCTGCTGGAATTCGGCGTCGCCGACCGCGAGCACCTCGTCGATCAGCAACACGTCCGGTTCGACCTGGATCGCGACCGAGAACGCGAGGCGCATCGTCATGCCGGCCGAGTACGCGGCGATCGGCTGCTCGAAGAACTCGCCGAGTTCGGAGAACTCGCGAATCGCCGGCAGGCGCGCGGTGATGTCGCGCCGGCGCAGGCCGAGCATCAGTCCGGACAGGATCGCGTTGTCGCGTCCGGACAGGTGCGGCGTGAAGCCGAGCGCGAGCGAGAGCAACTGGCACGACACCGGCGCGCGCCGCACGCTGCCGCGATCGGGCGCGAGGATGCCGGCGATCACGCGCAGCAACGTGCTCTTGCCGGCGCCGTTGCGGCCGATCACGCCGAGGCGTTCACCGCGGCGCAAGGTCAAGGTGACGTCCTCGAGCGCCCAGAAGCGGTTGTCGCCGAGCTGGCGCTGCGCGCTGAACGCCACGCCGACATGATGCAGTTCGACCAGTATTTCGCCCATCAGGACCCGCCCATGACGTCCCGGCGCCTCGCGCCGGGGCCGGCTTGCCCGCGCGGCGGGGAAGCTTGAAGGAGTGGATGTCGACCCACGATCGAACGATGGCGAAGTCCTGCGGGCGAACCGGCCCGACCTGCGCCGGACAACGTGGGGCGTCGGGAAGTCACGGGCAGGCTCTCAGACCGCCAGCTTCGGATAGCGCGGCGCGAGCCGCGCTACGACGAAGGCGCCGACCGCGCAGGCCAGCAGCGAGATCAGCGTCGCCTTGCCGAGGCCGACCCAGTTCGGCCACTGGCCGCGCATCAGGATATCGCGCGCGTAGTCCATGATCAGCGCGATCGGGTTCAGCGCGAGGACCTCGCGCAACGGCGACGGCACGTTCGGCAGCAGGAACACGACGCCGGACAGATACATCACGATGGTCAGCACTTGCTCGATGACGAAGCGCAGGTCCGGCATCAGCGGCACCAGCGCGGCGATGAGGAAACCGACGCCGGCCGACAGCAGCAACGCGGCGACGAACAGGGGCAGCAGGCCGAAATAGGCGATGTTCGGCGGATAGCCGGAAATCCACAGGATCGCCAGCAGCACGACGAGGATGTAGAAGAACTTGACCGTGTCCGACAGCATCGCGACGACCGGGAACACCAGCGGCGGCAGGCGCACCTGGCGCACCAGCCCGAGGTTGCTCCAGATCGCGTAGCCACCGTGCGTCATGCACGACTTCATCCACTGCCACAGGGTCAGGCCGATCAGCAACGACGGCAGGTAGCCGGGGCCGCCGGCATGCAGGATCACTTCGATCAGCAACCACCACACGGCCATCTGCATGGCCGGATCGAGCACCCACCAGATCAGGCCGAGGTAGCTGCGCGCGCGCTCGGCGCGAAGCTCCGCGTAGGTGCTGAACAGGATGAGCTCGAACAGGTGCTGGCGCATGGGAATGAGGACGACGAAAGCTGCGCGAGGATACCGGATTACGCCACCTGACCTGCGCAGAGCCGGTCGAGCGCGGGGCCGCCGAACGCGAGGAACAGCAGCAGCGCCGCCAGCAGCGCAGCCGCGGCGAGCCGCGGCTGCGTCCATGCGATCGTCGCCTCGTCGCGCGCGCGGCACGCGGCGAGGAAGTTGCCGGCGAAGCCGCACAGGAACGGCATCATCGGCAGCAGGAAACGCGCCTTCACGTGGACCAGCGCGAACAACGCGAGCTGGTAGACGAGCAGCAGCGCGATCACGGCGAGCAACGGCTTCGACCACGCATCCAGCGCAAGCGCCGAGGCCCTTTCCGTCAAGGATGAAGCCTGGGCGGAGACGGCACCCTGCCGACGAGCAATGCCCCGGCGCCGGCACGCGAGCCCGAACGCGGCCGCAGCCAGGATCAGCGCGTGCAGCGCGTCGTTCGCCGCCGTCAACGTCCGGGTCAGCCAGGGCGCCGTGCGATAGACCGACAAATGCCCGGCGCAGGCGGGCCCGGGCAATTGCGAAACCAGCGGCGTCTTCGCGCTGAACAGGCGAAAGTACTGCCGACCGAACTGGTCGGCCAGCAGCGCGGCGACACCGCGTTCCGCCACCAGCGTACGCACCTTGTCGAGGTAGATCGCGTTGCGCTGCTGTGGCGTGGCGCCGCTGGCGAGGAACGCCGGCAGCGTCGCGCCGCCCATGTCCTCGACGTAGTCGCTGCGCCAGCGGTCGGTCAAGCCGACCCACAGGTTGTAGATCGAGCTGTCGGCGATCATCGGCGTGCCGTAGGCGCGCCAGCCGTGGAGCAGCGCCGGCGCGGTCAGCAGGCCGATGCCGAGCACGAAACCGAGCGCCGCACGCCACGCGAACGGTGGCCGGCCACGCTGCGCGAACGCCAGCAGGAACACCGGCCAGAACACCGACAGCAGGCTCTTGGCGAGAATCGCAAGGCCGACGCAGGCGCCGGCTGCGATCGCGCGCAGTGGCGACGCGGCGCGCGCGAGCAGGCACAGCGCAGCCAACAGCACGAACAGGTGCACGATTTCCGGCCACAGCCAGTGCGCGTACGCGGCGGTCGCCGGATTCAGCAGGAACAGCGCCGCCGCCGTATTCGCCGCGGCGACGCTGCCGCCGATCTTTCGCCACAGATCGCGCAACAGCGCGGCGCAACCGATGAACAACACCGTCTGCGCGAGTTGCACGGCGAGCAGATGCGGCCCGCACAAGGCATACGTCAACGCGATGAACAGCGACTGCAGCGGCGGCCAGATCGTGCCCGGCATCCACGTGCCGCCGGCGAGGATCGCCAGCGCGTTCGACTGGTAGTTCGCCTCGTCGCCGATCAGCGGCTTCGCGCCGTCGCCGTAGTACGCCAGCCAGAGCAGCGCCTGCGACAGCGCGAACAGCAGGGCGAACAGCGCCGCGAACGCGTGCCGACGGCGCGGACTCGTGTTCATCGTCGCGCGGTTCGACGCGTGCGCGTCACTCCTTGGCAGGAACGACCGGCTGCTGCGTCGCCGGCGGGCTGCCGACCGGGCGATGCTTCGGCGGTGCCGCGAAGGTCGGCGTGAACTTCTCGCGCGAGCCGCTGGTGGTGATGCCTTCCACGTAGTACCAGTATTGCTTGCACGGATCGATCGTGTCGTCGCGGAACTCGTACTTGTGCGTCTCGTCCGAGGTGCCGGCGCCGAGGATCGGCTCCTTGGTCAACTTGGTGAACTCGCCCTTCTCGCTGTCGCCGCGATAGACGTCGAAGCCGAAGTTGTCCTGCTCGCTCGCCGTGCTCCAGCGCGCGGTGTTGGCGACGCGCTGGTCCGGCGCGAGCTGGGACTGGTCGCCGCAGGCGCCTTCCGGGATTTCCTTCGCCGGTGCAGCCGCCTCGGCCGGTTTCGGGGTCTCCGCCGCAGGCTTCGCCGGCGCGGGCGCGGCGGCCGGAGCCGGGGCCGACGCGCCGGATTCGGGGGTCGACGGACTGCAGGCGCACAGCGCGGCAGCGGTCAAGGCGGCAAGGGCAAGCTGGCGCATGCGGGAGAACTCCGGCAGATGGAAAGGTTGGACAATGAAGGGCGTCGGCAACGATAGTCGGCCGATGCAGCCGCTGGCAACCCGCGCATGCCGTCGTCGATGCCCGCTCGCGCCGCGACTGGCGCTGCTTGCGCTGGCGGCGCTCGGCGGCGGCCCCGCGCGGGCATTCGACTGGCAGGTCGAGATCGCGCCGGCGTCGGAGCTGTTCCCGGTGCTCGATCTGTCGCAGGCACCGCGCACGGCGGATTCCGGCAACGGCCTGGTCAGCGTGCGCCTGCGCGGAACCGACCTGCCGACGCGCCTGCGCCTGCGCATCGACACGCCGGGCCTGCGCGAACCGGCCGTCGTCGAAGCGGCGCGCGGCAGCGGCGACACCGTCGAGCTGCGCCCGCGCCCGGACTGGGACGTCGCGGCACTGCGCGGCTTGCGCGAACCACGCCGCCAGCGCATGCGCGTCACGCTCGACGGCGAGGGCATTGCTCCGCAGACGCGCGACGTCGAGGTGCGCCTGCATCCGCTCGACGAGGCGCCGTATTTCGTCCGCGACGGGACCGATCGCGTCGACCTGGGTTGGGTCTTCGCGGCCTACGTGAATCCGCGCGACGTCACCGTCGATGCCGTGCTCGACCTCGCGCGCCGCATCGATCCGGCCGTCGACGACGACGCGGCGCCGCGCCTGCGCCGCGTGGGCGCGGTCTGGGCCGCCCTCGAACGGCACGGCCTGCGCTATGCGAAGGGCGATCCGGCGCTGTCGCGCGGGCCGACCTTGTGGAGCCAGCGCGTGCGCCTGCCCGACGAGGTCTGGCGCGAGCGGCGCGCGAACTGCCTCGACGGCAGCGTGCTGATCGCCTCGGTGCTCGAACGGCAGCGCATTCCGGTGTCGATCGTGCTGGTGCCCGGCCATGCGTTCCTCGCCTTCGAGGGCGGCGCGGGAGCGCATGGCACGCGCTACCTCGAAACGACCCTGCTCGGCGCGCCGGATCGCGCTGGTGGCCATTTCGCCGCCGCGCTGGCCGCCGGCAACGCCCGCTGGCGCTCCGCCGCGCCGCATTTCCGCACCCGCCACGGACCGGATCACGCGCTGATCGATATCGACCTCGCGCGCAGCTATGGCATCATCCCGCTCGCCGCCGACGCCGATCGCGTCGATGCGCACGCACGATCCCCGTGAAAGCCGGTTCGCCGACCGCCGCGCCGCGACCGCGCGGTGCGCGTGCCTGCAACGACCACTCAATGGAAGGCCGTGAGCCCGACTCCGAACGACTACCTCGAACGCATCAAGGCGGAAATCCGGGCCGAGGCCGATGCGGCGCGCATCCGTGATCCGTTGCCGCGCATCGATCCGGCGCCACGCGCGACCGTCACATGCGACGACGGCATCGATCGCAAGCGGCTCGACTACGCGATCGGCGAGCTGACCGGCGCCGACTACCGCGCATTCATCGACCAGGCGTTCCGCGCGCTGCTCAAGCGTGCGCCCGACGATGCCGGGTCGGAGGCGCAGGCGCGCCTGCTCGCCGCGGGCGCGCCCAAGGCCGAAATCCTCGGCAACCTGCGCTGGTCGCGGGAAGGCCGCCATGTCGGCGCGCGCGTGCGCGGCCTGCTGCCGCGCTACGTGCTGGCCAAGCTCGTGCGGGTCCCGGTGCTCGGCTACTTCGCGGAATGGGGCCTCGCGCTGGCCGGCTTGCCGATGCTGCTGCGCCATCAGCGCGCCGCCGACACCGCGAATGCCGCGCGCTTCAATGCCGCGACCGATGCGCAACGCGAGCACGGGCGGCGCATCGACGAATTGCACGACGCCCTTTCCGGACTGCGCGACGACTTTTCCGCGCTGCGCGACGAGCTGCGCGACCAGTTGCATCGCGCGCTGCTTCGCCTGGACGCGCTCGAAACGCGCGCTGCGCGCATCGAGCAGCGCTGCGACGCCAGCGCAAACGGGCAGATCGAGCTGCGCCATCATGTTCACGCGATCAACCACTGGGTCGTTTCGCTGCAAGACAGCCTCGCCGGGCTCGAAGACGCCGCTGCTGCCGATCGCGCCGGCGCGGACGCATTCGCCGCGGCGATGACCGACGATGCCACGGAAGCGCGCGCGCGCGCCGCGCGCCACGCGGAATGGAGCGCGGCACTGGTCGCCCGGCTGGCCGCGCCCCGGGTCGTACTGGACCTCGGCAGCGGTGACGGCATCTGGCTGTCGGCGCTGATCGCCCGCAATGCGGCCGCAAGCGGAATCGAGGCCAATCCCGTATTGGCGGAGAGCGCCCGGCAACGCGGATTGCCCGTTGTGGTCGACGATCCGCAGGCAGCGTTGGCACGTTGCGCGGACGCCAGCCTGGATGGCCTCACGCTCGGCGTCGACGTGCTCGATGCGAAAGCTTGCGTGGCCATGCTGCATGAAGCGCGACGCGCGCTGCAGCCCGGAGGCTGCCTGCTGTTGCGCGTCGAGGCCGTGCCCTACCGCCTCGACGACGGCGCGGCTCTCGACGCGGCCCGCTGGAGCGCGCGCCTCGCCGCCGCCGGCCTTGCCGTGTCGGGCGTGCTGGACGCCGGTTCCGCCTGTGCCGTGCTGGCGCGAAGAGCTGCGCCGTGACGGTGCGCCCCAGGTTCCCCCGATGAAGATCGCGATGCTGGTGCCGGGCCTCGCCCCGCATGACGCGGTCAGCAACGACGTGCTGCACATGACCGCCGCGCTGCGTGGCGACGGCCACGAGGTGGCGTTGTTCGCGCTGAATGCGCGCGGCGTCGACGAGACCGTGCACGCGCCACGGGACCTCGAGGCGTGGCTGTGCTCGCCGAGTGACATCGTCATCTACCATTTCTGCACCGGCTGGGGGTTCGCGCTCGACGTGCTTCGCCGCACGCAGGCGCGCCGCATCGTGCGCTACCACAACATCACGCCGCCGGAGTTCTTCACCGGATGGTCGGACGGCTACGTCGCCGCGTGCGCCGAAGGTCGGGCGCAACTCGATGCGTTTGCGGCGCTCGAATGCGAGCTCTATCTCGGCGATTCGCCGTTCAATATCGAGGATTTCACCTCCCGCGGCGTCGCACCCGGGCGTTGTGCGGTGCTGGCGCCATTCCACGAGGTCGAACAGCTGCAGACGATCGCGCCCGATGCGCGCCGCATTCCATCCGCGACGCCGTTGCTGCTGATGGTCGGCCGCCTCTCGCCGAACAAGGGGTACATCGACCTCGTCGACGCGCTCGCCGCCAGCGTCGCGAATGCGCCGCCGGACGCACATCTGCTGATGATCGGCAAGCTCGATGCGAACCTCGCCGCCTACGGCGACGCGGTGCAGTCACGCATCGCCGCGCGCGGACTCGAATCGCGCGTGACCTGGCTGCAGGACGCGAACGGCGCCGAGCTGCGTGCGGCCTACGAACGCGCCGATGCTCTGGTGCTGTTGAGCCGGCACGAGGGATTTTGCGTGCCGTTGATCGAAGCGATGGCGCTCGGAACGCCCGTCGTCGCGCTCGCATCGAGCGCGATGCCATGGACGATCGGAGACGCCGGGCTGGTCTGGGAAAGCGTGGAGCCGCACTTGATCGCGGCCACGATTGCACGGCTGCGGAGCGACGGAAGACTGCGCGAATCCTTGCGCGCTCGAGGGCGCGAGCGCTATGCGCGCGCATTCGCACCCGCGGTGCTCGGGCGCGAACTGCACACGATCATGCAACGGTTCGTTCAATGAAAGCCGCGATCCTCCTGAACGTGCTCGCCGACCGCGATGCGGTCGGCAACGACGCGCTTGCGATGGCACGGCTGCTGCGCGAGCGCGGCATCGACACGCGGATCTATTGCGACGCGGCCGTGGGCGTGGATGAAAGCACGCAGCCGCCGGAGCGCGCGCTCGAATTCGCCGGCGGCCGTGACGACCTGCTGATCTACCATTTCTCGGTCGGCTGGACGACTGGGCTCGATGTCCTGCGCAAGGCGCGCGGCTTTCGCGTCGTGCGCTACCACAACATCACGCCGCCGGAGTTCTTCGCCGACTATTCGATCGACTACGAAAATGCCTGCAAGAGCGGCCGCGCCGAGATTCCCGTGGTCGCGAAACTCGGTTGCGAGCTGTATCTCGGCGACTCCGCCTACAACCTGGACGAACTGATCGCGGAGGGCGCACCTGCCGAGCGCGGCGCCGTGCTGGCACCGTTTCATCGCGTCGATCATCTGCTCGAGGCCGAAGCCGATCTCGGCCTGGTCGACGAGCTGTCCGACGGCGCCTGCAACATGCTGATGGTCGGGCGCGTGGCGCCTAACAAGGGTCACGTCGAACTCGTCGATGCGTTCGCGGCCTACGTCGACGGCTGGGGTGATCCCGCACGCCTCCTGATCCTCGGCAAGTCCGATCCGCGCCTGCAGGGCTATTCCGATCGCATCCGCGCCCGCATCGATGCGCATCGACTCGGCGATCGCGTTTGGTGGCTGGACTCGGCCAGCGAAGCGCAATTGAAGGCCGCCTATCTTGCCAGCCACGCATTCCTGACCATGAGCCATCACGAGGGCTTCTGCGTGCCGCTGATCGAGGCGATGGCGCTCGGCACCCCGGTCGTGGCCTACGGCTCCAGCGCGATTCCGGGAACGGTCGGCGATGGTGGCATCGTCTGGAACGAGACCGACCCCTGGCTCTACGGTGCGGCCATCGCCCGTTTGCGCGCGGATGCGCACCTGCGCAACGACCTGCGCGACGCGGCGCGGCGGCGCTATGGGCAGACGTTTGCGACCAGCGTCCTGCGCGAGCGCTTCTTCCAATTGCTGGAGCCCGTGCTTTGAAGCGCGTCGCGATCGTCGTGCAACGGTGCCACGAATCACTGGTCGGCGGCGCGGAGGCGCATGCCTGGCAATATGCGACCCTGCTCGCGGGCGTCTATGCGGTCGAGGTTCTGACGACGACGGCGAGCGACTATATAACCTGGGCCAACGATCTGCCCGAAGGCTCGGAGCAACGCGACGGGGTCACGATCCGCCGTTTCCGCGTCGCGCGCGAACGCAGCGGTTATTTCCACGCGCTGCATCAGCGCCTGCTGGCGCAGTTCGCGGCCACCGCGGGCACCGAGCCGGCCATGCGCGTGCGCTGGCCCGAGGCCTTGCAAGAAGAGTTCATCCGTTCGCAGGGTCCGCGCAGCCCCGGCCTGATCGATCACCTGGCGCGCCACGGGGACGACTACGCCGCGGTCATCTTCCTCACCTACCTGTATCCCACCACCTACGAAGGCACGCTCGCGCTGCGCCATCGCCGCTGGGGACTGGTGCCGACCTTGCACGACGAGGCGTCGGCCTATCTCGGCGCATTTGCGCAGATGGCGCGCGGCGTGCCGCGAATCCTGTGGAACACGGCGGCCGAACGTCGGCTCGGCGGGCGCCTGTGGGGCGTGGACGCCGGCAACATCATTGCGATGACGGTCGCGACCGCGCGCGCGGAGCGCGCGAACGAAGCCGCGCCCTACCTGCTCTACAGCGGTCGCATCGATACGCACAAGGGTTGCGCGATGCTGATCGACGCGTTCGAGGCCTACAAGCGCGCGCATCCTTCGGACCTGCGCCTGTTGCTAACCGGCTCGGACAAGCTCGGCTTGAGCGAATCCGAGCACGTGCGGTACCTCGGTTTTGTCGACGAGGCACGCAAGTTCGAACTGATGGCCGGCGCACTCGCGTTCGTGAATCCGTCGGCGTACGAAAGCCTCAGCATCGTCGCGCTCGAGGCAATGGCGCAGGGCACGCCGATCATCGTCAACGGCGAGTGCGAGGTTCTCGCCGATCACGTGGATGCGAGCGGCAGCGGTTTCGTGTTTCGCGGCGAAGCGGGCCTGCATGCGGCGATCGACGCCGTGCGCGCCCTTGACGCGGGAACGCGGGCAGAGCAGTCGCGGCGCGCTCGCGACTACGTGCTCGCGAACTACGACCGCGTCCAGGTGCGTGCGCGGCTCGTCGCGGAAATCGAGGCGTTGGCGGCTGGCGGCTGAGGCCTCCGGGCCCTGTTCCTGATGTAGCTCGGGGAAGGTCCGAAACAGGCTCTCAGCGCGGCGCCAGGCGCACCGCGAACCGCGCGCCGCCGAGTGACGGCGAGCGGTCGACGTGCAGTTCCCCGTGATACGCCTTGAGGATGTCCTGCACGATCGACAGGCCGATGCCGTGGCCTTGCACGCGCTCGTCGCCACGCACGCCGCGTTGCAGCATCAGTTCGACCTTGTCCTCGGCGATGCCGGGGCCGTCGTCCTCGATGACGAGGTCGAGGCCGGCGCGGGTGGTACCGCCGGCGATCGGGCGCGCAGTCAGCAACACGCTGCGGCGCGCCCACTTGAACGCGTTTTCCAGCAGGTTGCCGAGCAGCTCCATCAGGTCGCCCTGGTCGCCGTGGAAGCGCGCGGCGGGATCGATGTCGAACTCGCACAGGACCGATTTCGCCGCGTAGACCTTTTCCAGGCTGCGTACGATTTCCTCGGCATACGGTTCGAGCAGCAGCGGAGCGGCGAACGTCTGGTGGCCCGAGGTCGCCGCGCGCGACAACTGGTAGGCGACGATCTCGTCCATGCGCCCGACCTGCTCGAGCACGGTCCAGCGCAGCTGCGGGCCGTCGCCACCCATCTCCAACTGGCTGCGCATGACCGCGAGGGGCGTCTTCAGGCTGTGGGCGAGATCGGACAAGGTGTTGCGGTAGCGCTTGACGCGGTCGCGCTCGGCATCGATGAAGTTGTTGAGGCCGGCGGTCAGCCGCGACAGTTCCGGCGGATACACATGGTCGAGGCGCTCCTGGTTGCCGCGCTCGACCTTGGCGAGGTCCGCGGCGACCTTGCGCAGCGGCGCGAGGCTCCAGCGCAGCACGCCGAGCAGCAGCAGCAGCAGCACGACGCCGAGCGCGCCGAGCCAGAACATCAGCGTGCGGCGGTACACGTCCACCTGCGCGCTCAACGCGCGACTGTCCTCGGCGACATAGAAGGTCAGGTGCAGCGCATTCTTCGCGCCGCTGTTGTAGTCGACGCCCTGCGACAACACGAACAGCGCGCCCACCGGCGTGTCTATCGGGCCGTTGAACTGCGGCGGGCCGCGCACGAGGTCCTGCGTGAACGGCAGGTCGCGGCCGAGCGCCGACGGCGAGCGCCAGATCTGGTCCTTCGCACCGAGGATGCGTGCGCCGACGATGCCGGCGTAGAGGCCGCTCGGCGAGGGCTGGTCGAAACGCGGGTCGGGGCCGACCTCGGGCGGGATCAGCGCACCCGAACGCGCCATGTCCGAGCCGGCGAGGTAGGCGTACAGGTAGCCCTGCAGGCGCTCGCGCAGGCCGCTCTCGGCGGCGTCGTAGAACGCGCGGTCAAGCGCGAAGAAGGTCAGCGCGAGGAAGCCGGCGAGCACGCAGCCGGCCGCCGCCAGCGAGCGCGCTTGCAGCGATAGCGGGCGCGCCACGCCGACGCGTCTCAGGTGCTTTCGGCGGCGGTTTGCGCATCGTCGGCCGGCGTGTCGCTGCGCTCGAGCGCGAAGCGATAGCCGCGGCCGCGCACGGTCTCGATCGGCTTGATCGTGTTGTCCGGATCGAGCTTGCGGCGCAGGCGGCCGATGAAGACCTCGAGCACGTTCGAATCGCGGTCGAAATCCTGCTGGTAGATGTGCTCGGTGAGGTCGGCCTTGGAGACCAGTTCGCCCGCATGCAGCATCAGGTACTCGAGCACCTTGTACTCGTAGCTCGTGAGGTCGACGGTGCTGCCGTTTACGGCCACTGTCTGTGCGGTCGTGTCGAGCACGATCGGGCCGCATTCGAGCGTCGGCCGCGACCAGCCGCTGGCGCGGCGCACCAGCGCGTTCAGGCGCGCCAGCAGCTCCTCGACGTGGAACGGCTTGACCAGGTAGTCGTCGGCGCCGTTCTTGAGGCCCTGCACCTTGTCCTGCCACGACGAGCGGGCGGTCAGGATCAGGATCGGGTAGCGCTGGCCGGCCTCGCGCAATTGCTTGACGAGGTCCATGCCGGACAGCTTGGGCAGGCCCAGGTCGATGATCGCGACGTCGAACGGCACCTCGCGGCCGAGGTACGAACCTTCCTCGCCGTCACCGGCGGCATCGACGGCGAAACCGTCGCGCTTCAGGCGCGCGGCGAGGGTTTCCCGCAACGGGGCTTCGTCTTCCACCAGCAATACGCGCATCGACTTGTCTCCTTGGGAATCCCGTAGCTCGTCCGCGAGCGGCCGCGCCGGTTCTCGACTACTGCTCCGCCGGCACCTGCACGATGCGCACCTGGCCATCGCGCGTAAGTACCTTGATGCGATAGAACTTGCGCTTGCCGACATTGAGGGCCTGTACCGCCAGCACCTTGCCGTCCGCCTCGCGCTGGGCCTGCGCGATGGCCTCCTGCACGCTGATCTCGCGCGCCTGCAGTACCGGCGTCGCCAGCGCGACGCCGAGAAACAGAAGGGAGACCGGGATACCGTGTCGGAAAATTCGCATGGGTTCCATCTTAGCCGGCGCCCCCGGTCGCGCAAATGCACGGCGGAAGGCGCCCGCAGTCTCGGCATCGCGCATTGAATTGCGGCTGAACTTGCCGGCCGCGAGGGAAGCTCCACCGCGGCGGCGTCCGCGCCGATACGCGCTCACGCGCGCGGCGCGTGGCGGAAGCAACCGGCGAGATGATCGTCCACCATGCCCGTCGCCTGCATGAACGCATAGCAGATCGTCGAGCCGACGAAGCGGAATCCACGCTTCTTCAGCGCCTTGCTCATGCGATCGGACACCGGCGTGGTGGCGGGAACGTCGCCGCCGCGCCGACGGTTGACGATCGGCCTGCCGTCGACGAACGACCACAGGTACGCGTCGAGGCTGCCGAACTCGGCGATCGCCTCTTGGGCGGCGCGCGCGTTGTCGCGCACGGAGGTGATCTTCAGGCGGTTGCGGATCAGGCCGGCGTCGAGCAGGAGCGCCTCGATGCGCGCGTCGGTCAGCTTCGCGCAGCGCGCGATATCGAAATCGTCGAACGCGCGGCGGTAGTTCCCGCGCTTGTTGAGCACGGTCTGCCACGACAGCCCGGCCTGCGCGCCCTCAAGGCAGAGGAATTCGAACAGGAGGCGATCGTCGTGCAGCGGCACCCCCCACTCGGTGTCGTGGTAGGCACGCATCAGGTCGCTGCCGGCAGCCCAGCTGCAACGTTGTCGACGGTCCTCGGCCATGCGTG